>ERZ1031113.24-NODE-24-length-88731-cov-15.942826_pt1 | contig 88731 bp, 78 predicted proteins | sample MGYA00518225_ERZ1031113 | MGnify/ENA primary metagenome ERZ1031113 (study PRJEB33718, sample SAMN03159751) | human skin metagenome | collected 2014-05-20 | study: EMG produced TPA metagenomics assembly of the PRJNA266117 data set (Human skin bacterial metagenome...
TTCGTCGGCAGCGTCAGATGTGTATAAGAGACAGCCGCAGGCCCCAGATGACGCTGACACTGTGGCCGCACCGCCTGCCTCCGACGAGGATCCGGCCTCGGATGCTTCGTCGTCTAAGGCGACGCAGGAGGACACAGCTGAAACAGTTCCAGCCAGCACCGAGGACGGCGCCTGCGCTACAGCGCAGCTCGACATCAGCCTCAACAATGAGCAGGGCGCAGCCGGTTCACGCTTGGCTGATATCGTCTTCACCAACACCTCCAACGCTCCGTGCACTCTCACCGGATTTCCCGGTGTGTCCGCAGTGACCAATGACGATGGCACGCAACTAGGCGCAGCTGCTGAGCGCGAAACCAGCCTCCCCAGTGCGACAGTAACCCTAGAACCCGGCAAATCTGCCCGTGCGGGCCTCAAGATGACCGTCGTCGACGTGATAGATCCCGCCACCTGCCAGCCACAACCCGCCGATGGTCTCCGCGTGTACCCACCAGGCGAAACCGCCAGTGCCTTCATCCGCGTCGAAGGCCTCCAGGGTTGCGCTGGCGAGGCGAACTACCTCTCCGTCCAACCCGTCACCGCCACTTAAGATCCTAAGTGCTTCGTCCCTCAAAAATGAGGCCTCGTATATTCCATTACGCAGGCCTACAATCGCGGCCATGGAATCGAAGACGCTGACGTCACTGGTATTTGGAAATGTTGTGCTGGAATCGCAGATGACGAAGACGATTATCGTCGTCTACGCCGACGACATGAGGTCGTGGTACTTCCGGCCGAGCCCGTACACGGAGCTCAAGGTGCCGCTAGATGAGCTGCGGGGGCAGCTCAGTAGGCAGCGCGCCGAACTTATCGCTGAACGGATCTTTGATGGCGTCAAGGTGGAGCTCGAAGAAAGCTACCCCGGAGGCGTCGTCCGCGCGCAGGAGCAACTGTGCGACTGGCTCCTGCACGAGGAACCAGCCATTTAAACCAACGTCAGGCCGGTGCAGGTGCTGATTTGGGTTCGATGCGGCCCGTTGGACCGTACGCCAACCGGCGATGTGCCCACTCGAACGGGCCAGGTTTGCCCCAAGCCTCAAGCAAAGCGGCAAGAAGCAGCGTCAGGACAAAGACCAGCAGACCGATTCCGAGCTTGCCACTCACCGAGGCATCCGCACCTAGCCCCAAACCAGCTGGGGTAACCAGGGCAATGAATAAGATCGACTGCGCAATGTAGCCCGACATTGAACGCTTGCCCAGCGCTACAAAAGCATAGGCCCACCTGGGAACACGGTTGTTGAGTTTCTCCGTGAGCAGTGCCAGTACAGCCAGAATGCCCGGACCAGTGAGAAAGCCAAAGGCTTGGTTCAGCATGAAGAACACCGGTTCCAGTTCGATTGGCACAACACCAGCAGCCGCTAGACCCCACGGCAGCCCAATAAAGACGATGATCACGCCTGCGATGACAACCCAGGTGGTGAGAGTGCGGCGGTGTGCAGAAACGTTGGCCAACACGCCCTCCCGCGCCCAGATGTACCCGATGAGGAAAACACCGGTCAGCCCAAAAAACATCAAGGGGATCTGTCCCAAAGCAGCGACCTCACCGCGCACGTTGCGGACGAAGAAGTCACCGAAGGTGACAAGCTCCCTGGTCATCGGTCGCGAGCCGGGCAGAAGATTGATGTAACCAAAGTAGGCAGCCACCGCACCCGAACCGGTGAAAACCGCATAGCCGCCGAAGAACCAGTAGGCGATGCGCCGAAGCGTACGTGTCGAGAGCGTCAAGCACCAGGCCATTGCGAGGGCCATGAGGCCATAGACCAGCATGATGTCTTGATTGAACAGCAGGAAGCCATGTGCCAGACCAAACACTGCCAACAAGCCGTAGCGGCGGATGAGCACGCGGCGGGATTCCTTTACGGTGTAGCCCTTGCGATGCAGGCTGGCCGCAATAAGACCAATACCGAATCCCGCCAGCATGCAGAACATGGGCAGTCCACGCACTCGCACAAACATGCCGGTAAACACCGCCGCCACGACGTCGAAGGTGCTATCGGGGCGCACACCGCCCACGGAGGAGCTTGGCCCCACGGACCACTCGTTCACAATCCAGCTTTGCACGGCGTTCGCCATGGCAATCCCCAATAGAGCCGTACCGCGCGCTAAGTCAGGGACGATCAGACGTTGTCGTTTCTCCTGCATACACCCTATTTTACTTCGTCAAAGCATCACCTGACGGTGCTTTGACTAGGCTAAATCCCATGCTTGAGCCACTGTCCTATTCCTCCACCGAGGGCTTCCCGCAGCTGCACATGTCCCGCGTCATCGATGCCGATTTCGACGCCGCGGCAGACAAGCTCTTCCGCTGGGGACTGCAGCGCAACGGCCTCTTCCGCGTGCGAGCTACTCATGACGTCGTGGAGGAAGGCGCAGAGGTCAGCCTCGGGTTTGGGCCTTGGGAGTTTCGCTGCCGAGTGGTGGAAGTATTTAGGGAGCCAGGCCGCTGCAGCTTTACCTACGGCACCCTCGACGGCCACATCGAGCGCGGCGAAGAAACCTTCACACTAGAGCGCCTGCGGGATGGGCGCACGCTGCTGCTTGTCGACGCCTCCTCCCAGCCCGCCCGCTTTACCTTCCTACGCCCGCTGCTCGATATTCCCCGGCGCGCACTGATACGGTGGTTCTATCTGCGGGCGTTGGATGACTAAAAGTGGGGGCCACTCCCCTTGTGCCCTCTATTCGACAGCAAGGCTTTCTCCCTGCATGTAACTTGACTCACATGAACACACCGCCTCGCGTCTCACCAAACTCACGAGTCATCGCGGCACTTGCTTTCCTTGCCGCAACCGTTATCGCCTCTGTAGCCGGACTCTTTCCGGTAGCCGTCGCCGACGATAAGACGGCAGAATCCCCTTCTCCATCCAGGTCGAGTGCTCCCTCAAGCGCCACTACCATGGCTCCCACCATGGTGGTCTTCGATTCCTCTGGTTCCATGATCACCAACGACGCCGGCGGCCAGACCCGCATCGATGCTGCCAAAGAGGCCGCCCGAACCTTCATTTCCGAAGCCGGCGACGATGCCCCGCTGGGCCTTGTCACCTACGGCGGCAATACCGGCGAGGCACCCGAGGATGAGGCGGCCGGTTGTCAAGACATCACCGTGGTAACACCACCCGAGGCAGGCAACACTGAGAAGATGATTGCCCACATGGACGGCTTGCAACCCCGCGGCTTTACCCCCATCGGTGAGTCCCTGCGAAAAGCCGCGGCCGAACTGCCAAAGGAAGGCCAGCGCAGCATCATCTTGGTCTCCGACGGCGTGGCCACCTGTACCCCGCCACCAGTGTGTGACGTAGCCAAGGAGCTTAAGGAACAAGGTATCGATCTCGTCATTAACACGGTGGGCTTCAACGTTGAGCCCGAGGCTCAACAGGAACTGCAGTGCATTGCCGACGCCACCGGCGGCACCTACGCCGATGCTTCCGACGCCGATAGCTTGGCCAAAGAACTACGCCGCGCCGCCCCGCGCGCCTACAACGCCTATGAGTCAGACTTGGAGGAGATTGAAGGCGGCAATACCGAAGGTTCCCCGGCCAAGGTAGACCGTGACGTAGAGGCCTTTTCCACCACCCTTCCACCGACGGAAGGTAAAGGGCACTCCGCTGAATCCACCACCTACTTCACCACCCCCATTGCTGAAGGCGAGCACGTGGTGATTAGCGCCAACACGACACAAAAGCCGAGTATTAATAACTTCCAAAAAGGTGGATCACACCATTTAGATGTCGACTCAGTCGAGCTATCCTGCGAGCTCGACACCGCTACCGCTACTGACCTCGGCCCGAACCAATACCAAACAGCGACCCTGTATAGCACCCAGGGCGGCGAAGACGGTTGCGACTCCGATGAACTCGCCTTCACTATCGAGCGGGCAGGCGACTGGAAGCAGGATGAAGAGCTCAGCACAGAAGTGACCATCACCCGCTTTGGCGAGCCGGACATGGAGGGCCAACCAGATCCGGCCGAAGAAAAGGTCGAACCAGGCACTGTTACAGCTTCCGGTGACCCCACTGAGGTAGCCCCCGGAACGTGGTTCACCGACGCAGCTGAGCTCACCCCGCAGCAGCCTGTGCGCGCACAAATTGTCCCCGGAGAGACGCATTTTTACCGCATTCCTGTCGAGCACGGCCAGCAGCTAACTGGCAGTATCTCCATGGTGGAAGAAGCAGATGACTTCGAAAACAACCATTCCGGCGATAACCTTATTGTTACCGGTTACAACGAAGCACGCACAGAAATCTATCTCGAGGGGAGAGCAACGACGATTCAAAAGGACAGTAGCGGAGAATTCAGTTATCCGGCTCCTATTCTCTTTGCCAACCGCTATGGCGGCTCACACAACGATGGTGCTGGAATATCAGAAATCGAAAAAGTGTGGCAGGGCGGCGAGCAATACATCGCAGTCAACTACGAGAAGCTCCTCACCGACCAAGAAATCAACGAAAACACCCAGTTGCCTGTGCTTACTTATGACCTCGTGGCTGATGCCGTGGGCGATCCCGTCCCAGAACCCACGTTTGCTCCTGTCAAGGTTGAGACCGAGAAACCCTCGGAGGCACCGGAGCCAGCTGCGCAGGGCGACTCCGCTAACCAGGAACAGAGCAAGGATGACTCCTCGCTTTTCTCTGCTATCCCTCTTCCTCTCATCGGTGGTCTGGGATTGTTAGTCCTACTCGGGCTCATCATTGCTCTGGTTGTGGTTATAAGAAGCCTGAACCGCTAACCACTCCACGGCGCCCACCGGGATCGGGTATTAGGAGTCAAAGCCGCCCTCAGGGGTCCATGTCTTTGTCACAGCCAAGGTCACCGAAGCGTCGGGGTCTTCGACGTCAGAGACGCGATAATAGTTCATGTCAACTCGTCCCGGGAACAGGTTGGCAACGGCATAGCCATGGGAGTCGTAATCCAAGTGCTTGACCCACGGGTTGGCGCTCTTAATGGCATCCTCAATAAGCAGGGACGTGGAATTGTCTTCTGCATGGTAGATGCCAGTGTAAGTGGTGAGGATTTCGTCGATGTTCGGCGCCGAAATCGACGTGGTCACCATCTCACACGCCACGCGGTTCTCACCGCGATAGATGTCGTTGGCCCATTCAGAGTGAATGTCACCGGTGATAAACAAAGAATTTCCCTCACGCGCCTCAAGAGCTTCGAGAAGGCGGTCCCTATCCGCGGTGTAGCCATCCCACTGGTCAGAGTTGACAGCGAAACCTGAGGTATTTCCCTTGACGAAGCGCAGGCCCTCGTTCGCTGCGTCGTTGCCCGGAAAAGTCAAGATGCGCATCGGGGCCATCATCACGGAGTTGCCCATCACCATCCACGTCGCGTCCGACATCGAGATGGTGTCGCGCAGCCACTGCAGCTGTTCATCGCCCACGATGGTTCGGTTCGGATCGCCAAAGTTGGCGGAGGTGGTCTCTTGGTCACGGTAGGTACGCAGGTCCATCATGGTGAGTTCCATCAGGGATCCGAAGCGCAGATTGCGGTAGAGTTTTCCACCCTCGCTCAGCTGCTTCTGGCGCAGCGGCATCCATTCGTAGTAGGCCTGCAGCGCATCGTTCCAACGCCTTGTCCATTCACCTTCCACAAACCCCGGGGTATGGTTTTCCGCTCCCTCGCGCCACGAGTTATTGGCGGTCTCATGGTCATCCCACACCACGACCCACGGTGCTGCTGCATGCGCTGCTTGGAGGTGCGCATCCGTGCGGTAACGGCCATAGCGGATGCGGTAATCCTCGAGAGTGACGATTTCCCACACTGGGTGGTGCGGGCGGGCAACTCCGCTCTTACCAGCATATTCACCGGTGGGGTACTCGTAGATGTAGTCACCGAGGAAGACCACGAAGTCGATCTCTCCTGAGCGGCCGCGCTCCGCCATGTCCTTGTAAGCATTAAAGAATCCGGACTCGTAGTTAGCGCAGGATGCCACAGCGAAGGTAAGACTTTCCACCTCAGCATCAACCGCCGGAGCAGTCTTCGTTCGGCCAACCGGGGACACCGCTCCTTCGTGCGGGCCGGATGCTACTCGGAAGCGGTAGAAGTACTCGGTGTCGGGGTCGAGCCCAAAAGGATCGACATGGACAGTGTGATCGTGATCAGCGGACGCAGTGACCCTGCCTTGAGCTACCACGGAGTTCATGGACTCGTCCGTCGCGATTTCCCAGTCGACATCGACGTCATCGCCCATTCCGGACCCCGGCAGGCAATCTCGGTCCGGGGTGACGCGTGTCCACAGCACCACTGACGTGGGTAGAGGATCACCCGAAGCGACGCCATGGAGGAACGGGAGTTGTGCGTCGGAATCCTGGTTGTAGGTATCCAGCGGTGCGGTTCCTGTTTCGGTGCGTTGCGCTGCGGCAGAAGCTAGGCCAAATCCAGCAGCTGCGGTGGTAGCACTGGCAGCGCCCCAGCGCAGTGCTGTACGACGATTGATGCGAGACGGAGTTGAAGAATTAGCTGAGAAATTGCTCAAGTGTGACGGCCCGTTCGTGGACCCAAATTCGTGGGACATGAAGCTTAACCTAAGCCCATCAAAAAGGTGCCTTCAACACATACAAACCCGTTGCATCCCCCATTGTAGGGGACTTTCTCTAGATTTTTATTCCGCTTAACCAAGGATTCATCTGTGCGTGTTTCTGTATGGAAGTCATCTTCGACTCTCCGTTTTCTCGGCGGAGTTCCCTGCTGACGGACAGATCCCTTAAGATTTCTCACACAAAGGCATAACAAGACAATAATGAAACTTTTCCGTTTTTCTCCGGCATCAGCAGGCGTAGCCGTCGTCACTGCAGCCGCGCTCACGTTCACTGCACAAGTTGGCGTACCGTTTGAAGCTTCAGCACAGACTAATCCGACGTTCCGCATGGTGCTCCAGCCAGGAAGCGATGAGAGCTCTGTGATCGTGTCTTGGCGCACCAAGGGCCCAGCCGATAAGGAAGTTCTCGAAGTCACCGGGCCGGAGGGCACGCAGACCTTCGATGCCCAGGAAAAGGATGCCGGTGCCGTGGCGTATGTCTCCAACAACGCCACCGCGATCGGGCTAAAAGAAAATACCGAGTACACGTACCGTGTTGGTTCGGATGAAGGCGGTTGGTCTGCGGAAGAAACCTTCAACACCGGTAGCTTCGGGGAAGACTGGCGCTTCATCACCGTTGCCGACGCCCAGATCGGCGTTGATACAGATATAAAGGGGCAGACGGATCAGTGGAACACCACCATCAAGAATGCCACTGCAGACTACCCAGACGCCAACATGATTTGGTCCTTGGGCGATCAGGTCGAAGGCTGGGGCTCCACCGTGGCGCAGTATGACGGCTTTTTCTCTGCACCTGCCATCCGCAACTACCCTACAAATGCGATTCCAGGTAACCACGAGACCTACCCGTCAGACTTGGCGATGAAGCACTACGACGAGCACTTCATCAACCCGAATCAGGATTCAGATCTGCGCAACTTCTACTTCGAGCGCAACAACGTCCTATTCATCGGTTTGGACACTAACGCCCATAGCGAAGCCGATATTGATCGCCATGCGGAGTTTCTACGTAAGACCATTGAGAACCGTGGCGCCTTTAACGACTGGGTCATCGTAGGCATGCACCACTCCTTCTTCTCTCAGGGAACCCACTATACGGATACTGACGTCACCGCCCTCCGCGAAAAACTAGCTCCCGTAATGTCAGATCTAGATGTGGATGTTGTCCTCAGCGGCCATGACCACATCTACACCCGAACCCACCTCATGGACGGCCTTACCCCAGTTGAAACCCCGGGCAAGCGTGGCGATGTCCTCGACCCCAACGACGGCGAGGTCCTTTACATCACCACCAGCTCCGCCGGTGGCGGTAAGTTCTACGATTTCCAGGGCGAAGACGGCAAAAAGTACCCCAATGCCCGCATGGAGAACATGGATCCAGCGCTAGTGCACGATTCCACTGCGTTCTGGCGCCAGGACTACGACGAGGACTACATGGTCGTCGATGTGACCGGCGAGACCCTCACCTTCCGCACCTACAACGCCAACAATCCGTATCTGGTGGATAAGGTCACCATCAACAACAATGACCGCGCTATCCCTGAACCTCGTGAAGAGGAGCCCACCACTCCAGCACCTGCCACGACCACTGAGGTCGTCACGACTGTGGTCCCTACGACCATCACCACCACCGAAACCAAAGAGGTTCCCACCACGGTAACCACTACTCTCCCCGCAGAGAAGACGACCAAAGTCATCACGACGACGGTCCCGACCACCGAAGTAAAGACAGAAACCAAGGACGTGCCCACGACGATCACGTCCACTGTGAAGGAGCCTGCACCGGCCGAGGTCGAGACCAAAGTAGTTCCCACCACAGTCACGTCCACTGTAAAAGAACCAGGAACAACCAAGGTAGAGACCACAGTCGTTCCCACTACCGTCACTTCCACTGTTAAGGGAGACGGTGGAACCAAGGTGATTACCAAGGAGGTTCCAACGACGCTTACCTCCACGGTCGTGGTCCCCGGTGGCACACGGACCGAGACCAAGGTAGTGCCCACCACGATTACCTCTACTGTGGCTGGTAAGCCGCAGGAACCGTCCGAGCAGCAACCACGCCCCTCTGAGGAACCGTCTAAGGAGCGGGTGTCTTGCGAGGAGATTTCCTCGGGGTCGTCGGGAAGCTCGGCGCACTCTTCTGAGAGCTCCTCGGACGAGGATTGCAGGTCTTCGCGCGGCGGCGTAATTGGATTCCTGCTCGGTGCAATCAGTGCACTAGTCGTCGCCGGCGGCGCGGCTGCCCTGGCCCCGAACAGCCCACTTCGCGATAACATTCAGCACATGCTCAACTCGATTTTCGGGATGTACATCCGACTGTTCTAGCCGCTCTTGGTCACCGGTGGTGCGTTGCGTACGCAGCGCACCACCTTTGCTGCCTCTTCCCAAGCATGGATCGCCCCAGCAACGCAGGATGTCACTTACATTGAGCACTGGGTCATACTGTCCGATGCGCTTCAATACGGCCTGAAATGAATGGCGCCCCACACCGAAGGGCAGATCCTATTTAGCTTGTGTCTTGAACAAAAGCCCCTTCGAGTTTTCCACCACCTCAAACCTAGGCGTACAAAAAGATGGATAGGAACCTAACCCCCAACACGGGATAACAACCCGGACAAACTTTTGTCGCTCTCCCGATTGGGTCGAATGACATTCACTCAGGAAAGTGCCACCCGAGCCCGAACAGAACCGCTAAGTTCCTCAGGGGAGCAGATCTCTATTCCAGGCGCCTGCATCGCCTTATGTGTTCCCAAAAAGTGCTTGCTCACATCCGATTTGTCAAGGTTCTCAAGAACCCTGAAAAACCTTTCAGCCTCCTTGGTATTTGGTGGTCCATAGGAATTGAGAGCTGCAAAAACAATGCTCCCACCGGAGGGTACAGCAGAGAGTGCCTGACTAGTCAGATGCTGAAGTTTTTCAAAGTATTCATCGATATAAATCTTTCGCGCTACCGATCCTGGTTCATCGCTGACGTCGAAAAACACGATAAACCCTCTTAGAGGGGATAATTCAGGTAAATCTTCACCCTCTTGCACGACTGTAATATCCCTTGGGAAATCGTACTGAATTTCATCATCTTTAACTATTACAGAAAAGCTTGCAGCCAGTTGTTCCGCTACGTCCCAAGATTGCTCGGAGCTAACCCCGTATATAAGCATGTTACCCATTTCTACCACCCTTAATGGCTTCCTTGCAGGCTATATAACCAATAAGAATACCTACACATATCAAGAAAGTTCCGGCAATCTGGCCGGCAAGAACAGTTGTCCAGGGAAGAGATTTCAACCCAGGCATATATCCAACTACGAAAGGTTCAGCTAAGAAACACAATGCGAGAATTAAGCTAAGCAAAGGGATTCTGTTCGATAAAGAGCCTAATAAGCCAAATATCATTCCTGCAGGCAATGAAGCGAGGAACCAAATCTGGTTATCAGAAAAAATACTAGATGAAAAAAATCCGAGAAGCGCGCCCGTCGCATAGTGGACTGCCAACATAAAAAGGAGTGTAAATACTCCGACGAACGATGAGAGTAGTGTTCTGCCCGATATGGATTTTCCTGCCAGAAATGCGCAGCTTATCCATAAAGACGCCGATCCCATGATTTGCCCCACTAGATTGCGTGAGAAAAGTAGCCCGTTCGCCTGCCCTTCGAGCATAGCTGTTGATGTTGCATGGGAAAATGCATAACCCACGGCGATGGCTAGGCAGGCTGTTGGAAGAATGAATCTGTTCATGAGGCCTAACGAAAGAACCTATTGGGTGGACCAGTAGGCGTTGCAGATTCCCGCGGAGATCCCGCCTGTCACACTCGCGGAAGCCCAGCTCCCGGGCTTAGCGGTCCTGGTGCTAGTTTTGGTACCCATAGTGGCCGTGGCAGTGTGGGTCTTTGTCTTGTGCATGTATTTAGACGTACAAACCTTGGAACCGTCAGATGTGTAACGGCTCCCATAGGTCCAGGTGCCACCGCCGACATTCTCCGTGGCCCGAGGTTTCATGATTGTGGTGTCCACATCAAAAGTGACAACCCCCGAAGTGGGGTTCCCATCTTCATCCCATGTTCGAATTCGTTCGAAACTATAAGGGATGGATGGTTCGGACTGATTTTCTTGGGCAATAGCTTGGGGGAGTTACAAGGACTAGTCCAGCAACCACGATGGATGCAAGCGCTCCCTTGAGTGTGCGTTTCATGCGAGTCCCCTTGTATTTGAGTGGAACTGGGGGCAAGGCCTAGTAGGCCATTCGAACAGCTGTCAATTAAGTAACTGAGTGACACTTTAAATCTATCATCAAATGACTTGACCTAAACGAGAAGACCCACCAGCCGAAGAGACTGATGGGTCTCGGAAGTTGGTAGCGGGGGCCGGATTCGAACCGACGACCTCTGGGTTATGAGCCCAGCGAGCTACCGAGCTGCTCCACCCCGCGTCGAGATGTACTTCCAAACATCAAGCGCTCTGCACACTATCCCGTGTGCTGGCGACGGATGTAACTATACAGACACCATGGCGCCTACCCAAATCCCCTGGGCAGGCACCATTTCACGCTGAGGCGCCAGACTTGGCTCCCGGCGCTGGTTTCGGCTTACTGGGACTGCAGGGAGCGGTAGTCCTCCACTGCCTTGTCCAGTTCGTCTAGGGCCTTGCCGTACTCCTCGAAGGAGCCGCCCTTGGCCTTGTCCACACCGTCGAGAGCCTTGTTGATGGCGTCGATGGCCTCGCCCTCGTTGGATGCCTTCGGAGCGGAAGCCGGTCCGGATGCCTCAGAATCCTGGCCATCCTTGGCGTCCTTCTCGTCGCCCTCGGACTTCTCCTTGTCATCCTTGTCGGTCTTCTCACCCGAGTCGCCCTCGATCTCCGTGATGTCCTGGGCTGCCTTCGGGTCGATGCCGACCTGTTCCAGGGCCTCACCAATCGTCGGGGCATAACCCACGCGGCCCTTGTAGGACACCAGCACGCGCAGCAGCTTCGGGAACGCGGATTCCTGGCCCTTACGCTGCGAGTAAATCGGCTCCAGGTAGAGGATCTCTCCCCCACCCACCGGCAGTGCCAGCAGGTTACCGTTCTTCAGGTCATTCGATCCCTGCCACAGCGTGCGGTCACGAGCCACCTGGTCAGAGGACATCATGGCATCCTGTGCCTGCTTCGGGCCCTGAGTCTGGGTATTCGTCGGCAGCACGCGCACGGTGATGTCACCGTAGGTCTCCGGGTCAGAAGACACCGCCATGTGCGCGGAGAGGAACTGACGGTTCAGACCACGGTAGGAAGTGATGAGCTGGAAGCTCGGCTTGTTGGTCTCCGGGTCGGAAGCCAGCACGTAGTACGGCGGCTGGTTCAGGCCCTGGGACTCGCCGGCGGTCGGATCCTCCGGGACGGACCAGAAGGCGTCGTTGTTGAAGAAGACGCCCGGGTCATCCACGTGGTACTTGGCCAGCAGGTTGCGCTGCACCTTGAACATGTCCTCCGGGTAGCGCAGGTGCTGGCGCAGCTCGTCGGAAATCTCCGACTCAGGCTTGACGACGCCCGGGAACACACCCTCCCAAGCCTTGAGCACGGGGTCTTCGGTGTCGAACTCGTAGAGGTCAACGGTGCCATCGTAGGCGTCGACAGTCGCCTTCACCGAGTTACGAATGTAGCCCACCTGATCATTGACCAAGCGCTGCGTCGTGCCCGTCGGGTTCTGGGTATCCTGGGTGGTCTCCGTCAGCGAGGTGCGCTGCGAGTACGGCAGGGAATCCAGGGTGGTGTAACCATCCACGATCCACTTGATGCGGCCATCGATGACTGCCGGGTAGGTGGAGGAATCCGTCGTCAGCCACGGGGCGACCTTCTCCACGCGCTCACGCGGGTCACGATCATAGAGAAGCTTGGATTCGGAACCGACGCGTTCCGACAGCAGGAAGTTCAGCTCTTGATACTTCAGGGCAAAGGCTGTGCGGTCAACGATATTGCCAATATCAACGCCGCCTTTACCGTCATAGGTGTAGGTGGAGGTATCGGTGTCATACTCCACCGGCTGGTCACCGGTCTTGCCCACGATGGCGTAATCCATGCCATCACGTGCACTCGCAATCACCGGACCATAGTAGATACGCGGCTCGTCCACCTTGATGCCCAAGGATTCTTCAGCGTTCTGGGTCTCACCCTCGCCTTCAGCGTCCTTGCCGGACTGAGTCTGCAGGTCAGCCACCGTGAAGATGGGGAAACCACCACGAGCAGAACCTGCATCGCGGGCCACCTCATCCACCGTGTTGGCCTGTGCTGCGATGAAGCCGTTGCCGTGGGTATACACGGTGTGGCGGTTAATCCAGTTCTGCTGGTTTTCCTGCAGCTCATTGGGATCCAGCTCGCGGGCGGCCACCACGAAGTCACGGATTTCGCCGTCAATCTCGTAACGGTCCATCGCCAGAGTCTCCGGGAAGCCATAGAAGTTCTTTAGCTGCTGCATCTGAGTAAACGTCGGCGCCAGAATGTCTGGGTCCAGCAGGCGGAGGTTAGAGATGGTGGAGTCATCTGAGGCCACCTTGTCATCGGAAACGTCTCCTGCTCCCCAGTTCTCCTCGTAGGTCACCTTGTCCTCAGTAAGCCCGTACGCAAAGCGGGTGGACTCGATATTGCGGGAGATGGATTCAGCTTCTTTAGCCTGGCGGTTCGGGTTAACGGAGAAGCGCTCCATGATGAGCGGCCAGCCCTGACCAATGACCAATGCGGACAGCACCATGAGCACTACGGCCAGCCCTGGGATGCGCAGGTCCTTAATGACCACAGCAGAGAATATTGCCACCGCTACAAAGATGCCGATGATCATGAGGATGATCTTTGCGGGCAAGTAGGCGTTGATATCGGTATAAGAACCACCGGTGAACAGCGAGTGCTGGTTGTAGAGCAGCTGGTAGCGCTCCAGCCAGTAGCCAGCCACCTGCAGGAGCATCCAGATGCCCGCGGTTACTGCCAATTGGGTACGCGCAGGTTTCGACAGCGAACCGCGGACACCAGCCGCACGGTTACCAATACGGATTCCGCCCAGGATGTAGTGACCCACCAGCGCGATGAGGAAGCACACTGCAAACAGCATCGAGAAAGCGTTGACCAGCATGGACCACACCGGCAAACGGAAGGCGTAGAAGCCCAAGTCGTGATGGAACTGCGGGTCATTGAATCCGAAGTCATGCGAGTTGAGGAAGAGCATGACTGAGCGCCAGTTGGCCTGGCCCAGCAAACCGGAGACGACACCGATAAGCAGCGGGATGGTCTTGAGGAAGACCCCCATGGTGCGCTCAATGGACTTGCGGTACTGGTAGACCGGCGAGTTCAGGTCAGCCATGTCCAGCGAGCTACCACGACCACGCCATACCAGTAGCCCGGCCACGTAGGTGATAGCGGCGGCAACGAGTCCGAAGACAAGGAAAAGCACGATCCGAGTGATCAGGGTCTTGGTGAAGACCCCGCGGTAATCAATCGCACCGAACCACTTCCAGTCCGTGTAGAAGCCCACGAACATGGGGCCGATGAACAAAAGGACAGCGATGATGGCGACGACCCAGGACAGTGCTCTGGGAGGACGTTTCATCGGGGCGGCGGGTCGGTTCAGTCCGGAAGCCAACTCCAGCTCCAATCAGGTCTCGTGCGAACATAGAGGTATCAAGCTTCTAGTCTAGAGAAGCACTATCACCGTCAACGAACAAGGACGCTTATGAGTTCCCAACCCAATTCCCAGCCAGCTGTCAACCGCGCGCTCAACAAGGCGATGCGCGAGGCCGTCGACTTCATTCACGCCGAGGGCTGGGATGCCCCACCTACTCTGTTTGCGCTCGTACCTACCGAGTTAGTCGCTGCCCAGTTGGGTGATGTGGATGACGAGTCGCCGCTTACCCTTGTCGTCCAAGAACTACCGGAAGGCATCGAGCCCGGCTCGGAGCACTTAGCCGAGTACGTCGCGCGCCTGGCGTGGCCGCGCGAGATTGCCGGAGTCATCCTGGCACAGGAAATCATGTTTAAAGACACGGAGGACGCCGCGCTTAGCGACGCCCACCCGGCCCGCCTCTTCTCCGGTGTCCTGCGCGACGGCGTTGGCGAGGACGGCTCGGACGGCGCTGAGCTGACCCTCCTGCAGCTGCGCCCCACGGAGGAAGAGCTGGAAGCAGCTGGCCCCTTCGCCGAGGACGACATTCAACTGCGCGGAGGGCCGAACGTAGCACCGGGCGTCATCGCTGCCCTGCGCTACGGTTTGGAGCAGGATCCAGACGAGGTTATTTAATCGTCTAAACTGGGCAGATAGCATTAAGCATTATCGAGTTATTCAGCAGTACCGCTTTGTAGAGGAGCCACCCCACCGTGCGTTTGACCACCCGCCTCACCGCCGCTGCCTCAGCCGTGCTCGCCGCCGGCGCGCTGTTGAGCGCATGTGGGAATAAGGAAACCCCCGAGCCATCGCCGGCTACCTCGCCTGTTGCGTCAACAGATTCAGAGAAGCCCAGCTCCGCGGCCGCTACCTCGACCTCTGAAGAAAAGAGCGAGACCAGCTCTGCGGAAGAAACCACGTCCGCCAAGGACTCGGAGTCAGCACCGGCCTCGGAGTCTGAATCCAGTTCCGATGACGCGGACGAGTCCGAATCCACTGAGCCAAGCTCGGCATCGGACGGAAAGTTCGAGGCTTCGGTGGACAAAGCCTATGCCATCTTCGGCGGCTTGGTTCCCGAGGAGATCTTTGAGGAGTTTGATCGCTGCGACCCGAACGGCGTGACGGATTCTTTCAATTGCTCTGGCTCCAAGGTCGGCCAGTTCCAGTTCTTCAAGTCCAAGGCCAAGGCTTCCCAGACCACCCAGGTGCTCACGGAACTGCGTAGCTCGCGCGTCGTTGAGGACAGCGGCAACCGCGTTGTGGGCTGGTCCATGTTGGGCAACACCGCCATCCTTACCGTCGTGGATAACGACGAAGGTCTCATCATGCAGCAGATGATTTCCACCGACCAGGACGATCCGGAAGAGCGTCTGAAGGAACTAGGCCTCGTCTAGTCTCACTGTCTAGTCTCACCGCACGCGGTTAAGCGCACCGCGTGCGATTATTTCGCGCACGTCTCGACCTCGTCGCCGGCAGCAAAGTCATGCATGGCTGTGATGGCGTCGTCGAGAGTATGCACCTTGGCTACTACCATGTCACCGGTATCGCGGCTGATGGCCTCCGCGCAGTTTTCTGCTGGGGAGAGGAAGAGTTGCGCGCCCGCATCGCGGGAGGCACGGACCTTGTGGACAATGCCACCGATGGGGCCGACGTGGCCGTCCTCACCGATGGTGCCCGTGCCAGCAACCGTCGTGCCGCCCGTGAGGTCTTCGGTGGAAAGTTTGTCGATGACCGCCAGCGTAAACATCATGCCCGCCGAAGGGCCACCGATGTCCTGCAGGTTGTACTCCACCGTGATGTCTTCGGTGGGAACCGACGTCATGAGGATGCCAAGTAAAGGAATGTCCTTGTCCTCCGGGTGGGCACCGAGGGTGACTTTTTCGGTGCGGTCCTTACCGTCGCGGGTGATATCGAGTGCGACGTCGTCGCCGGGAGCCAGACCTCGGATCTTCTCTTGGACCTCGCCGGGTTCGGTGACGGGTTCGGAATTGACGGCGGTGATGATGTCGCCGTCGTGAAGCGTGGAGGCCGCGGGGGCGTCGTCAAGCACCTGCGCTACCTCAACGCGCACGGGCTTGTTGAGGTAGTCCATGGCGGCCACGGTGGCAGCTGACTCAGACTGGGTAAAGGCCTGCTGGTTGGCCTCCTGTACCTCCTCGTCGGTCTTGCCCTGCGGGATGATGTTTTCGATAGGTACGAGAGTGTCATCCGTAAACAGCCAACGCCCCAGCGCCTGCGCCATCGTCATGTTGGTGCGCACCGATACCGTTGTCATGTTGAGCTGGCCGGTGGGCTGGTACGTCTCCGACGCTTCCACGTCGACGACCTGCATACCCTCAACCTCACCGAGCGTGTCCACAACAGGCCCCGGGCCTTCTGCGGCATAGGGAACCGTCAGAGTAATGTCCGTCCCCGGGATGTGGTCCACGCTGAGCAGAGCTCCCGTAAGCACCACCGGAATCGCTCCCCAGGTCAGGGTACGGAGGCGGCGAGTTCGAAGGTTCTGCTGTTGATTCACGGAGAAACAGCCTACAACGTCTGATGGTCTGTTCGCTCTCAGCGTTGCCGAGAACCTAGAATCCGCGACCTGGAAACCGGTAGATTGGGGCGCATGAGCAACGGATTCGGTTTTTCCTTCCCCAACAACGATGATGACGACGACAAAGATCGTCGCGACCAGAACCCGTTCGGCGCCTTCGGCTTCAGCGCGGGTGGCGCTGGCGGTGGCGGTGGCCTAGGCGATCTTCTCAATCAATTTGGTCAGATGCTATCCGGTATGGGTTCCTCCATGAACTCCCCGGAAGGCGCCGGCCCGGTCAACTATGACTTGGCCAAGCGCATTGCCCTGCAGCAGATCTCCGGTGATAAAGAGGTCAATGATAAAGACCGCACCGCCGTCCAAGAATCGGTACGCCTTGCCGAGCTGTGGCTTGATGACGCCACCTACCTTCCCACGGCCTCGGGTACCGTGACCGCGTGGAACTCCGCTCAGTGGCTCGAGGAAACCCTCCCGATGTGGCAGCGCATGGTGACCCCCGTGGCGGAACACATGAACAACGCGCAGCTTGAGTCTTTGCCGGAGGAGGCCCGCGACATGATGGGCCCCCTGACCTCAATGATGAATTCGATGTCCGGCATGAACTTCGGCATGAAACTGGGCCATGCTCTTGGTGATCTCGCCTCGCAGGCACTGACCGGTTCCGACTTCGGACTGCCGGTCTCCCCCGCTGGCACCACGGCGCTCCTGCCGCACAATATTCAGGCCATCGCCCGTAACCTCAACGTTCCCGGACAGGAGGTGCTCGTCTACATCGGCGCCCGTGAGGCCGCCCGTCAGCGCCTGTTCAAGCACGTGCCGTGGTTGGTGGAGCGCCTCGTGTCCTCCGTCGAGGAGTACGCCATGGGCCTCGTCATTGACACCTCCCACATTGAGGAAGCGACCCGCGAGCTCAACCTAGAATCCGGTGACCCGCAGGCTATTCAGGATGCGATGGGCAAGCTGCAGGGCATGGACCTCTCCCCGCGCATCACCTCACGCAACGCCGGTGCCGCGTCCCGTCTGGAAACCCTTCTGGCACTCGTCGAAGGCTGGGTCGAGCACGTGGTTACCGAGGCCCTGAGTGAGCGCATTCCGTCGACGCAGGCGATGAACGAGGCATGGGCACACCGCCGCTCCACCGGCGGCTCTGCGGAAAAGGCCTTCTCCCAGGTCGTAGGAATTGAGCTCAATGCCCCGAAGGTGGAGGCTGCCGCGGAGCTGTGGCGTCGCGCCACCGTGGCCGTGGGCCCAGACAAGCGCGATTCCGCGTGGGATCACCCAGACCTGTTGCCGACTGCGGAGCACATCGACAACCCTGCCTCCTTCATTGATGGCCTGCTCGATGACAGCACTGACGAAGGTTTCGAAGAGGAATTCTCCAAGCTGGAGGAAATGCTCAAGCAGCAGAACGATGACTCCGCGCAGGACACTGACGCGAAGGGCACAGTCGAAGGCGAGGACGACGCCGACGGTGACGACGCCGACGGCAAAGACTCCCGCGAGGATTAGCGGAAGCGCTGATAGGCCTCCAAATAGCCCTTGGCGCGCTCCGCTTTGGGCGCACGATCTGCCCATTCCCAAAATTCCGGGCCATGACCGGAAATGAAGGTGTGGGTCAGCTCGTGGATAATGACCGCGTCGAGAACGTACTCGGGAACGTCCTGCAGCCGGTCCGAAATGCGAATATCTCCCGTTGAGGTAGTGCAACTGCCCCAACGGGATTTTTGATTGCTTACCCAGCGAATGGATCCCACGGTCGCTCGGCCGTCGAGAAAACGCGCATTGAGGGAGCGGGCGCGGGCTTGGAGGGAGGCGTCGGAAAGCTGCGCCGAAGAGTGCTTCTTCCGCACCTTCCCCACGATGTCCGCTACAGCCTTCTCCTCCTCCGCCGCCGACATCCACGCCGGGATGCGGACTTCCAGCACACCATCGACGCTGCGGGCCTGGACGGTGCGCCGGCGCCGGGCTGAGCGAATGACACGGACTTCGGGGTTACTCGACATGACAGGGCATTCTACCTGTGGTGCAATAGAGGCCCACCGCGGCTAGGAGGGATGCCGCGCGACGGGGGGGGAAGAAAATATGGCAGCACAAGCCTATACGCTGGCGCCGGACGTGGTCGTTCTCGAACGCGAGCCGGGAATGGTGCAATGCGGAATGGACGCCACGCGCGTCGGGGTGCTAGAAGCACATCCACAGTTGGCGAGTGTCCTCAACCGGCTTCGGACGCCGCTGACCAGGCAAACGATTGAGAATTTGATTGCCCGTACGGGGCTATCACCTGCTGCTGCGCGCAGTCTTGTCGACGACCTCATTAGCTACCACATTTTGTGGCCGGAACCGCGACTCCAACGCATCGCGGTGCTTGGGAACTCGGTGTTAGCCGATGAGCTTCGCGACGCACTTCTGGGCGACCACTTCCAGCCCCGCACTCCCCTCCACACCGAATCAGCCGCTGATTACATCGACAACGTGGCGGGCTACCTTCCAATCGTGGCGGTAGACATGCTCGGTGGTGCCGTGGACTGGGCACGGGCACTCCACCGGAGCACAGCGACGTGGCTGCCGGTATCCATGTTGGACGCCCGGGGCATTATTGGTCCGGTACGTGTCAATGGTGCAGGCCCCTGCCCCATGTGTGCGCACCTGCACCGTATTGATGCTGATGCGCAATGGCATGAGGTGGCGCAACGGGCTGATGCGGCCGCACGGCCAGGGGATCCCATCGTGCGCACCGCAGTTGTCATGCACGCGGTGGTCACCATCCGCCGCCTCATGGGCCGCCCCTCCCCACCTGGGGCTCCGCAAGCACGGCCTCTAGCCGGGGAGCTCAGGGAGATTGATCCCTACGGCATGGACCAACATCGCTTCGTGCTGGAGCATCCACGCTGCCCATACTGTTCGGGCTAAGGCCTCCTGATTGCTGGTTATACGCGTAAGAGCGCTTAACGTGTTGAAGCGATGATCTGCAGAACTTCCGCGCCGTAGCGCTCCAATTTCGTCGGGCCGACGCCTGAGACATCGAGCAGTTCCGCTTCCGTGGCGGGAAGCGTCTCCGAGATGTTCTGCAAAGTGGCGTCAGAAAAGACTACGTACGCAGGTACTTTAGAGTCCTTCGCCACCGAGGCACGCCACGACCTCAACGCGTTGAAGACATCCTCATCCCCTTCGTACTCGCACCATTCGTGGCGGCCCAACACCTTTTCTGCAGGGCTGGTGAGCTCGCTGGAGCACACCCTGCAGCGCCGCGGGCGATAACGGCGATTGCTCGACTCGCTTTCCTCGATGCTCGGCACCAGGCCGTCAAGGAAGCGGGTCCGCTCGCGCGATGCCCGCGAACCGGTGGTCTTTGCTAACGCCCACGACAGGGCCAGATGCTCGCGGGCACGGGTAATGCCCACGTAGAACAGGCGGCGTTCCTCTTCCACCTGCTCATCGCCAGCTTTGATGGCGTGGTTAATGGGCAACAGCTTTTCCGTGAGACCGACAAGGAAGACCGCATCCCATTCCAAGCCCTTAGCAGCGTGAATGGTAGCCAAGGTAACCCCCTCCATGGTGGGGTTGTGCTTGTTTTCTGAGCGGCGGTGCAACTCTCCCAGCACGCCGTTGAGATCAATGCCCTCGTGGTCCTCCACAATCTGGGCAATGAGATCCACCAGTGCGCTTAGTGACTGCCATCTCTCGCGTGCCTGAGCACCCTGTGGTTCCGTAGCCGTCAAGCCCAGCTCCACGAAAGCCGCGCGGGCAACGGCAACCGGATCATCCGGTAGATCCTCACGGCGCGATGCGGCGATAAGCACACGGATAGCCTCCAGGATTTCGTGCCGCCGGAAGAACCCTTCACCACCGCGGACTTGGTAGACAAGTCCGGCGTCCGCCAGCGCCTGCTCAAACTGTTCCGACTGCGCGTTGATGCGATAGAGGATGGCAATCTCAGAAGCTTTCACGCCCTGGTTAAGCAAGGTCAGGACCTGGCCCGCAACTTCCTTGGCTTCTACCTCCTCGGATTCATAAGCCTTAAAGGTGGGCTCTGGACCGGGCTCGCGCATGCCCTGCAGCTCCAGCCGGGTACCTGCAGCACGTCCGGTGGCCTTTGCAATGACCTCATTAGCCAACTGCGTAACCTGCGGGGTGGAGCGGTAATCTCGCTGCAATTTAATCATGGTGGCCTGCGGATAGGTGCGAGAAAAGTCCAACAGGTACTCCGGTGAAGCGCCGTTGAAGGAGTAAATGGTCTGGTTGGCATCACCCACGACCGTGAGGTCATCACGGTCCCCCAGCCAGGCTTCAAGGACACGCTGCTGCAGCGGCGTGACATCCTGGTACTCATCCACGACAAACGTGCGGTACTGCTCACGGAATACTTCCGCAACCGATGGCACATTCTCAATGGCCCCGGCAATGTGCATGAGGAGGTCATCGAAATCGAGGTACATGAGATCCGGAGTGGATTTCATGTCCTCATAGCGGCGGAAAACTTCGGCGACGGCCTGCGGATCACCCGGTGCTTCGCGGTCCGAGCTCTCGATGACACCCGGATAGCCCTCGGGACCAATGAGCGATGATTTGGCCCACTCAATTTCCCCCAGGAAATCACGAATAGTGTCCTTGGTGTTGTCGAGCCCCAAGGAGCGCACGGCGCGTCCGACAAGGCTGAATTTGTTATCGATGAGCTGCCACGGCAAGTCCCCCGCTACCTGTGGCCAAAAGAACTTCAATTGACGGCGGGCGGCGGCGTGGAAGGTTTGGGCCTGCACTCCCCCCACACCCATCTGGTGGAGCCGCTCGCGCATCTCACTTGCCGCTCGGGTGGTGAAGGTGACAGCGAGAACACGCTGGGGATTAACAAAGCCCTGGTCCACCATGTGGGCGATGCGGTAGGTAATCGTTCGGGTTTTACCCGTTCCGGCGCCCGCCAAGATGCACACAGGGCCGCGCGGCGCCGTAGCGGCGGCACGCTGGTCCTCATCGAGCAGGGACAGATCCGGTCTCATCACCGTGGAACCACTCCATAATCATCGTGTGTGCAATTGAGCCCTTACGGGCAATGGTCATGCTCGGCAGGTCACCGCGGGACACCCACCGTATTTCTGCGAGCTCTTCGTCAGTATCGCACACGGCCTCGACATCCTCCGTGACGGCAGAAAAGCCCACCATAAGGGACCCACTTGGCGGCCACGGCTGGGAACCCCAGTACCGCACGGTATGCAGACGACGACCGGTTTCCTCGAGCGCTTCTCGCACCATGGCGTCCTCGAGGGTTTCGCCCGGCTCTACGTAGCCAGCAATGAGAGAAAAGAATTCGGGGCGGTGGCGGTTGCGCGCCAGAAGGATGCGTTCGGACTCTGGGTGGTGGATAATGCCGATCACCGCTGGGTCAACACGGGGGAAGACATAGCAGTCACCAGTGCGCCCCACTATGCCAGGAGCGGGGTACTGCAATTCCTCACCCGTGCGCGGATCGAAGCGCGCTTCACGACGATTCCGGATAACATGCACAGCTTTGAGGATGTCGCGCTGGCCGTTGAAGAACGTAGCATCATGCAGCGAGCCGAGTTTCTCGGCAGCTGCTGTATCCAGCAGGAAGGCGTCAACGTCGCCAGCCTCGACGAGGATGTCACCGGCAGGTTCTGTCACGAGGACAGGCTGGCCTTCGGAATCAACTGGGATGCGGCCGGACTCGGTGACTGGCAGGAACATTACTTGTCGTCGTCCTCGTCCTCATCGGTATCGTCGATGGATTGGTTCACTTCGTGCTTGATGTAGAGCAGGCGGTCACCCGGCTTGAGCGCATAGGCATCGGCGGTATCAACGCGGTGCAGCTCATTATTGCGCAGGACCGCGAGCACGATATCTGCAAGGTGACGCGGGTTAGAACCAACTTCAAACTCGCGCACAGCGCGCTCGGCGACGGAGAAGCCCTCGTTCGGGGAGAGCAAATCTTCCATCATTTCCACCACCGTCGGTGTGACGGTGGCAAGACCTAGCAGACGGCCCGCGGTCTCAGCAGAGGTCACCACTGAGTCTGCACCCGATTGCAAGAGAAGGTGGCGGTTCTCGGATTCCCGGACTGAAGCCACCACCTTGGCCTTGGGGTTGAGCTCGCGCACGGAAAGCGTACACAGCACGGCAGTATCGTCCGTGGATGGAGTCACAACAACGGATGAGGCATTTTGCACACCGGCGATGCGCAAAACATCCTGCTTGGTACCGGAACCATAGATGGTCACCAGACCGTGGTGTTCAGCATTAGCCAGTGCGGCGCGGTTAGTATCGACGACCACGATCTGGGAGGCAGGAACATCATCCGCGATAAGAGCCGCCACCGCACCGGCGCCCTTCGTGCCATAGCCGATAACGACAGTGTGGTTACGCAATTGCTTTCTCCAATTCTGGATTTCAAATGTGCGACGGGCTCGGTCAGTGAGCACCGACAAGGTCGCTCCAACCAACAAAACAAGGAAGAGCAGACGGGCCGGGGTAACAACGGCGAGGTTGAGGAAACGTGCCTGCGGAGTAACGGGAACAATGTCACCATAGCCCACTGTGGTCAGCGAGACCGCCGAATAATAGGCAGCATCGAGCAGCGACAGGTCCTCGCTGTATCCATCGCCGTCAAAGTAGACGACGATAGTAACGAGGACGAGAAGGCCGAAAGCCCACAGGACGCGGCGTGCCAGCTGCTTCCACGGGTTGGTGCTCTCCGTACGCGGGAGAGTAATGACGTCAATCAACGCATGGTCAGGCTGCGAGGTTAACTCAATCTGCGGCAAAAAACGCGATGTCAAGCGTTTGCCTAAATGCTTGGCCACTAAGCGCCAACCTCCCTTAAACGGAGCGAATGTACCGTGAGACTACCTTAGACTTAACCCGGGCGGGGTGGAAACTGCAGAGTCCACAAGCTCAGCAAGGCGAGCGCCAGTAGGCAAGTTCTCCGGCTCTAGCAGGAAGTTTTCTTGGACGTAGAAGAAGGCTGCTCGGACAGAGTCGACGTCGTGGATACGGCGCCATGCTTCTGCGTAGACAGCAAGCTGGATTTGCGCTGAGGTCAGCGCAGAGCCCTGAGGGCGCCGGCCCGTCTTCCAATCCACGATGAGCCAAGTTCCGTCGGGCTGCTGGAATACCGCATCCATGCGACCACGCACGACGGAATCACCGATGGTGATTTCGAAAGGTGCCTCGACATGTGCTGGGGTACGCTGTGCCCACTCGGAAGCCAAGAACGCTTCCTTGAGGGATTCGAGGTCGTGGTCGGGCTCATCGTGGGAGCCTGGTAGCTCATCTTCACCCAAGAGCGCTGGTGCGCCGAAGCGGTCTTCGAGCCAGGCGTGGAAGGCGGTACCGCGCTTGGCGTAGGAATTCGGCTTGAAGGGAATGGGGCGACGCTGACGGCGTGCGAACTGAATCGGGTCAGCTGACATGGCCACCATGTCGGAGGCCGTCAACTCACTCGGAAGCTCAACATCGACAACTGGAGCGTGCAGCGCCTTGTGCTCTTCAATAAGCGCGCTAGCCTCCTGCTCCCACAGCTCGAAGGTCTCGCCATCTCGCAATGCTGGAAGCCCCTTCATCGCGGCGCGAACCGCAGCGGCTGCATCAACCGCCCGGGGCTGTGGAGTCAGCGATGGGAAGTAAGCTTCACGCTCCGTGCCTTCCTCAGCCTCCACGGGGAGGTCCGGTACCTCCCAGTGAACGACAAGTTCTGGGTGCTTATCTGCCAGCAACTGTAGATAAGAGTATGGGCCCTTCTTACTCTTTCCCTTTGCTTTGTTCGTACCAGAACCTGTCACTGTCAGCGTGGACTCTGTGCGTGTTATCGCCACGTAGAACAAGCGCGCTGCTTCCTCAGCTTGGAAGTCGCGGTCAAGCTCTTTGAACGCCTCACAAGCCTTACCGAACTCCGAGCGCTTCACAGCGTCATCGGGCAGTTCGATGTAGTCATCATCGCCAGGTGCCTTCTCAATCTTCGTGAGGAAAGTCTCTGCCTGGGCTTTGTAGCTCGAGGAATCTGCATGTGCCACGCACACGTGCTCCCATTCCAGGCCCTTAGCCTTGTGCACGGTCATAATCTGTACGCGGTTGCGTACAACCGGTACCTCGCCCAGGGCGAGCCCGTCCTCTTTTTCCTTGGCCAGCTCGAAATAATCCAGCAATGCCGCCAAGCTATCTCCGTGGAAGCCTGCTACGAGGTCAGCAAAGGCATCAAGGTGCGTTGCTCCTCCCGGCTTTCCGGCAGCGAGAACCTCAGTACGCACGCCGAAGACAAACTCAATGTCAGCAAAAATGTCATTCAACGATTTGCCCAACGAGTATGTGCGTAGGTACCGCAGCTTAGCGGCGACCTCCTCCATTCGCTCAAGGCCCTCAGCGCTGTAGCGATCCCGCTCGCCAAGATCCGCAAGGGCCTCCGCGAGCCCCAACACTTGGTCGGGCCCTTCAGCAGTGATGGATTCCACCTGCGCAGTGAGGTACTCCAGCGGGTCACCTCCCTCCCACTGCAGGCGGCCATCAGTAGCACCGGCCAAGTTCCGTTGACGTGAGTGGAGGGCTTGGATATCGGCGATGCCGAGGCCACACATCGGCCCCGTGAGCACACGCAAAGCTGCTGTGGTGTCCTGGGGACGAACCAGCAGCGTTGCTACTGCTACGAGGTCTTGAATTTCGGGGCGCCACAGGAGGCCACCGACTCCAAAAATCTCATTCGGAACACCAACCTCATCGAGGGCTGCCGCGATGAGCGGGGATTGTTTGTTGGTGCGCACCAACACTGCCGCACTAAACTCCTCGCCTTCGGGAGTGGCTTCATAAAGCTCGCGCAAGTGTTCCGCAATGAAGGTTCGTTCTTCTGTTTCCGTGGCAAAGTAGCCCAACTCGACGGTTCCTGCCGGTGCAGTCGGCTTGGGCGAAAGCTCATCAACGGGGCGCTCCCCTGGGCTTTCAGAGAAAAGCTTCGCAGCCACATCATTAGCCAGCTCTAGCACCGAGGAGGGATTGCGCCACGAGGTGGTGAGCTGGTCCTTCGGCGCATCCGAACCATCCGGTTGTGGGAAGTCGGTGACAAAAGCCGCAAGGTTTTCCGCGGTGGCCCCACGCCACCCATAAATTGACTGCATGGGGTCACCCACTGCGGTCACCGATAGCCCCTCACGTGGCCCGCCGAAAAGAGAGCGCAGCAAAATACGTTGCGCGTGGGAGGTGTCTTGGTATTCGTCGAGCATCACGACGCGATAGCGCGCGCTTTGCTGCTCGCCCAAGAGTGGGAAGTTCTTCGCCAAGGTCGCAGCAATAGACATCTGCTCACCAAAAGTTATGACTCCTCGCTCAGCTTGCTCCTTCTTGAGAGCTTCCACAAGAGGCAGGTATTCCAAACGAAGACGCTGCGTGTCCAGGTAGCTCTGCACCTTGTCGCTGAATTCCTTGCCATTCTTGCGAGTCTTCTCAAGGTCCTCCGCAGTCTTGCGGAAAATCTCCTCGTGCTCACGCAAGGAAGCTGGATCCTTAAGTTCGCCATCCATGGTCTGCGCGAGGTTCAAAAGGGTGGCAGCCACCGTTGCCACTGCGTGATCAGTGCTCAAGGAACCGGCATAGTTACTCACTACTTCATGAGCAATGGCGTAGCGTTCAGCCTCCGTAATGATGCGTGCACTCGGCTCTACCGGCATGAGGAGCCCGTATTCACGGACAAGGTCACCTGCGTAGGAGTCATAGGTGGACACCTTTGGCACGATATTCTCCACGGCTGCGGCAGCAGCACTACCGGGGCGAAGGATGCCTGAAGAGCGCAAGGTCAACAACTGACGGCGAATGCGCTGCTCGAGCTGCTGTGCCGCTTTACGGGTGAAGGTCAAACCGAGGACCTGTTCAGGACGCACAAGACCGTTGGCTACTAGGGACACGACGCGTGAGGCCATCGTCTCAGTCTTGCCCGCGCCAGCACCGGCGACGACGAGCTTGGGTCCAAGTGGACCTTCGATGACGGCAGCTTGTTCTTCGGTAGGAGGGAAAGGCTTGCCTAGGGCAGTAGCCAGTTCCTCAGGACTGAAGTGGTGAGTGGGGTTCTGAGGGTGGTTAGGCATTGGTCACCAGACCTCCTTCGTTCATGACAGGGCAGATGGAGCGGATGGGGCAACGATCACAGCCGTCGTTCTCACGGGCAGTAAGACCCGGCCCCCGCAGCTCTGCGACGAGGGCTGGTAGCTGTGCTGCAAACTCGTCGAGTTCCTCCGGTGGCTTAGCTGTTTGTTCACGTTCCGTAACACTTGCTGCTGAGGTACGTGGATACACCAGCCGGCTCGTGGCACGGGGCACACCTTCGCCGGTGCGAATTGCCTTTACTTGTTCCTCATCTGCAGAGTCCTCCATGACGAGTTCTCCGTGGGCAAGGGCTAACTGATAGGTCAACAGCTGGGTGTTGTCTCGTGCAGCTTCCTTCGTTGCTGCCTGCGAGCCTGTCTTGAGATCGATTACGGCGTACTCATCGCCCTCTTTCATGAGTCGATCGATATACCCGCGGATAGTCACATCCGGGGAAACGTCGACGGAGACACGGACCTCGACACCGACCGGTTCCAACGTGGTAGACAGCAACCAGCTATGGGTGCGATCGATGAGCCGCTCGAAATCAGCAAGCTCGGCATCGCGGCGCCACAAGGGGCCGTCGAGCATCGAAGCGAAGGCTTCTATCACGAGTTTCTTCGCAGTACCTGGTTCAACACCACGACCTAAAGCTTCGAGGAAGGCATGGGCAAGGTTGCCACGTACAAGGTTGATATTCGTTGTCTCTTCTTCAGCAAGATTGCCCAACACTGCGTTTAGTGGGCAGGCTCTGAGTGCCTCCACCCGGGAGGGAGACAAGCTGTGAGAACCAGACAGCGGATGCTCGGACGCCACCGAGCGCGCAGCCCACCACTGATCCGGGTGTGCGCCTGGAACACCGGCCTCTGCGAGACGGGCAAGCTGCCGAACTGCCTGAGAACGCTCGGCCTCGCCAGACTCTGGATCGGTGGCACAGCGACGCAGTTGTGCCACGAAGGAAGGGACCGAGAGCACTGAGACCTCAAGCGGATCCATCTCCTCATCAATGCCGGCACCACCGCGTACGGTCACTGGCCCCGGATCCGGAAGCTCAAGGCCCAACTCGCGCGGCAGTGCTTGACGTGCCCACCGCTGACTGGCCTCCCGGCGCGCCTGTGCACCAGGTACATCCACTCCACCGGCAGACAGAAACTCCTCAATAAAGCGCGACGGTTCTGCCACTTCATCACTCTCTGGAGAATCCACCGCGACAACCAACAAACGGTGGCGGTGACGGGTTGTAGCCACGTGGAAGAGGCGGCGTTCTTCCGCCAAACGCCCAGATACATGGCTTACCGGAGTGCCAGGAGTGATGTCACGATCCAGCAAGTCAATCAGGTCCTCCTGCCCGAAGAGGGAACCGGTCTCCCCCACTGAGGGCCAGGTACCTTCCTGGACTCCCGCGACAATAACCGTGTCCCATTCTCGTCCCACCGCTCCATGCGCGGTGAGAATCTCCACGGCATCTGGCAGAGCCGAGCGGCGATCACGCACGCCGGTGGGCAGCTCTTGCTCGGTGATGTGGAGGATGAAAGATTCCAAAGATGCGGAAGGACGGCGTTCGGCATAGTCACCAGCGGCATCGAAAAGGGCCATCATGGCATCAAGATCTCGGTCCGCTTGAGAACCGGCAGCACCTCCGCGCAGGGCCGCGGCTTGGAGGCGGGTATCGAGCCCCGTAGCCTGCCACACCTCCCAGAGGATTTCCTCCACCGCAGCTCCTGCCCGCAGAGCCTCGCGCCCCGCAGACAGGACGCCGCGGATACGGGCAAGAATGGCTTCCTCGCGCTCCGTGAGCATGTTGTCGAAGTCCGGCACATCGCCCTCAAGCAACTCACGCAAGGTGTCCATGCCACGCTGCTCCGGCTTCCAACGGCGCAAGCCGCGGATAAGTCGGCGCAAGGTAACCGGATCAGCACCGCCCACGGGGCCAGTAATGAGGTCCTCAAGTTCCACCGGATCAAGGTCGGTTTCCAGTGCACGCAACGCCAGCATTACGGCCTTAACCAAACGCTGTTCTGCAAGAATCACATCCGTTGGATTGATATGCACCGGTACGCCGGCCGCCAGCAAGGTCCTTCGGGCTGGGCCAATGTCTCCTGTGGAGCGCACAATAACTGCAATGTCGCGCCAATTCACCCCGTCCTCTAGGTGGCGGCGGCGGACCGTATTAGACAGAACATCACGCAGGGTTCCACGGGAGTCGACAACGCTGACACAAGCAGGTGATGGCCTGCGGTGCGGGGCTACCAAGCGCAGTTCGTTTTCTGCCTCCCACGAGGTGAGGAATTCAGAATTGGCGCCGCGGAAAGCAAAGACTGCCTGATCTGGGTCGCCACCAACCACAGTGAGCCGAGCGGTCTTGGCCAGCTCAGCAATGAGCCGGCCGGAGGTGGGGTCGAGCAGTTGGGCATCATCCACCACGATGGTGTGCCATGGGTGATCCTGGAGTAACTCAGGTCGAAGGAGGACTTGGCTGACAAGTTCCGCCGCAGAGTAAGAATGCGAACCAGCAAGGGCCTGGGTGCGCTCGTACTCACGGAGGAAGTCACCCGCGGCAGACCACATGGGACGTTGGTAACGGGCCCCAAGTTCCTCCAAGTCTCCTGGACCAAGCCCGCGTTCAATCGCGCGCAGCAGCAAGTCGCGCAACTGCCGTGCGAAGCCAACGTACTCCAGAGCCGGGCGCACCTCCGCGGGCCACGAACCACGGCCATCCGCCGCGTGGCCCGCCAGTAGTTCCCGGATGACAACGTCCTGCTCCGCACCGGTAATCAGGCGCAGCTCCTCCTCACTGCCGCGGCGCAGCAACGCGAAAGCCAAGGAGTGCACGGAGCGCACCATGGAAGCCTGTGCTGCATAGTCCTCGAGATGCTCAGCCAGTTCCTGCCGCAGCAACGAGCCCGACTCCTTCGACGGCGCTACAACGAGAATTCCAGAGGCATCAGCACCGCTGGTGAGTTGGTCTAAGACAACATCGATAAGCAGGCTCGACACCCCTGAACCCGCAGTGCCCAGGACACGCCACGTGCCTTCCTTTGGCAGCGGCACGTCCCAGGAGCGCTGGATGGCGCTCCGAGTTCGGGGAATTAGGCGAACGTCGGGCGAGGGAGGAAGGCTAACGCCGGCGCGGACGGTGGACTGACTGCTGTAATTCACGCCTTATAGTCTGTCAGATGCGGCGGACACGAGGGTCTCTTCCACCTTTTCAATGTTCGAACGAACGGTCGATTTGGAGTTCGGGTGCAGTACGTTCACGTATCGTCGATACGCCACTGCACGTAACAAGAGCTGGTGGACACCAGGAATTGATTCGAAGCGAGTACAGATGTCCGCATCGACGGCATCCGCAATCAACCCGTCCACCATCGCTAATGCCGCAGACCAGCCCTGTGGGCGCGGTGCCGCGGAAGGGACGATATCCGTCAGTGCTGGCGGGTTCGCCCCAGAGAAAACCGTGGTGCCCAGCACGTCCATGTGCGCAGTCGCCAGGGGAAGCTCGGAAAGCTCCTCGTCGGAATAGGCCTCGCCCGTCTCCTCCCACGCGGCGCGTTCGGCACGGGCAAAGATATCGTCACGCTGACCCAAGCTCGGCAGTGGCGCAGTCGCAAGGGCGCTATCGAGCCGCAGCGCCACCTGCACCGCTTCATCAATTCGCCCACGCACCTGGCCGGGCACGAACTGCGTAGCCTTCCAGCCGGCGGCCGTGTAGCGGCCATCAGTGGTCAGTACGGGACGAGCAATCCGCACCCCTGGGACACTGAGCTTGTCACGCACTTTGGCAGACCATCCTGACCATTCGCGGGTCTCAGCAAAGACAACATCCCCAACGAGGATGCCATTATCCCAGGCAGACCCCATCAGCTCGCCCGTTACACGGCGGGGTCGGGTTTCAGCGTTAAAGCTAGCTAGAACAGGTTCGGGCGGCAGCGGCATAAGTACGTCTTCGTCTTTCTCGTAGAGCTATTCCGGCTTAGCGTGATCGTGGTCGGCTGAGATGGGATAAGGCCACGGATTTGGCTCACACGTCACATCCTCGTCCGGATAAACCTCTTCCGAATCCTTGGCATAAAGCTCAGCATTGTTCAGGCTCAGTGTTTGCTGCATCATGACCGGAGCCAATTTGCCATCGCCACCGCACGGCTGGTGGGAGGCATAGCCGATAGCGTGGCCGAACTCGTGGTTGATGAGGTACTGGCGGTAGTTTCCTAGATCACCTTCAAAGGGAACTGCGCCGCGTACCCAGCGCGATTCATTGAGATACACCGCTGATTCGCCCGTAATTGTCGTGTGGCAGGAAGTCTCTGATTGCAACTGCGCGCCGCACAGCTTTGCAGTCGTGCCTAGTGATGTGAGGCGAATGTGAGTATCTGGGTTGTCATCCGCTTTCACGTGGATGAATTCGTAATTCCCAGCGCCGGTCCACCCGCGGGGGTCGGCCAGGGTGGCGTCGACAAGCGCGACAACTGCACTGTCGCCCCCATAAGTGGAGGTATCCACGCCATCTTCAATCTCGACTGAAAACCGGATGGTTTGTGCACCGCCCTTGCCGGCATGCATCGTCGATGGGCCGGCGTCACGGTAGGTTTCCTCGCCCTGCTCAGTGAAGGTCCCGCCTGCGGGAAGCTCATCCTTAGCAGCAGCAATGGCGCTGGCATTCGCCGGGTCGGGCCCCTTCCGTGCGGATGTAGTGGCAACAACACTACTCGTTGCTTGCTCCTCCCCTGCCGTCGGTTCAGGCGACTCTGCTGACGGCGAGCGGAGCACGTCAACGAGAACCCAGACCGTGATGACAACCATGACGGGAATTGCCACCACCCGCCACCAGCCATAGTCGCGTGCAAAACGCGTCAGCGCTGAGGCGTGCTGAGAATGCTGCTGAGGGCGCTGATCACTGTGCGCGGGATTGTCCATGGCCATTTAGGCTACCCGCTAGCGAAGCTCGTGCGTACTTAACCCGCGAATCCCACGGTATGGGCGCGGGCAGTGCCGATTTCGACGTAGACGACGCGGTCCGTCCGCACAATGAACTTACGCCCCTTAGAGTCTTCTAGTTCGAGAGTGGAGTTGTCCGCCAAAGCACCATTGATCGTCTTAGTCAGCTCCTCCTGCTCACCTTCAGCGTGAATAACCAGCTCGCGTGCGGTATCGGCGAATCCAAACTTAATGTCCATGCTGTGCATGCTCCTTCGATAATTCTTCAACGTCCTGCCGAAGGGGCGCGTTTTAGCACCCGTGCTCCGGCGCTCTAATGGCCCCACTATAGCTACGTCCTCTACTATCAAGGTGTGCATTCCCCGAAATCCTCGAACGCTTCCCGCGATCACCGCGGGAACACCAGCGAATCGCCCACCTTTGCCGCACTAGGAGTCGCGGCAGAAATCTGCGATGCCTTGGCTGCGCGTGGAATCACGCATACTTTTGCCATCCAAGAACTGACTCTTCCCATCGCGCTCAGCGGTCAGGACCTCATTGGTCAAGCCCGCACCGGTATGGGCAAGACCTATGGCTTTGGCGTCCCACTGCTGGATCGGGTCTTTGATGATGCCGATATCCCAGAACTCGATGGCACTCCCCGAGCGCTGGTTATCGCCCCAACGCGCGAGCTAGCGATCCAGGTCAGCGGTGACCTCGAGGTGGCCGCCGCGCACTTGCCGCTCAGTGTGATCACGCTCTGTGGTGGCAGGCCGTACGAGGAACAGATTAAACAGATCAAAGCCGGCGCGGATGTTGTCGTGGGCACGCCTGGACGCCTTCTTGATTTGTGCCAGAAGAAGCACCTGAGCTTCGACAAGGTCAGTGTCCTCGTCCTTGATGAAGCAGATGAAATGCTGGACTTGGGATTTTTGCCGGATATCGAGAAGATTCTCACTCTTCTGCACGGAAACCCACACCAGACCATGCTCTTCTCCGCCACGATGCCGGGGCCAATCGTCACGCTGGCGCGCACCTTCCTCACCAAACCGGTTCATATCCGTGCCGAATCCGGTGATGATCAGCACACTCACTCCTCCACCAGCAAGATCACCTTCCAGGCTCACCGCATGGATAAGGTTGCGGTGTTGAGTCGCATTCTGCAGGCCGAAGGACGCGGAAGAACCATTATCTTTACCCGCACCAAACGCGCGGCAGCTTCCGTAGCGGAGGAACTGGCACAGCGAGGTTTCAACGTGGGCGCGGTCCATGGCGATATGGATCAGTCTGCACGCGAGCGCTCCCTTACCGCTTTCCGCGAGGGCACCGTGGACATTCTTGTGGCTACCGACGTGGCTGCGCGCGGTATCGACGTCGATGACGTCACGCACGTAATCAACCACCAGGTCCCCGATGATCCTATGACGTTCGTGCACCGCATCGGCCGTACCGGTCGTGCAGGACACACTGGAACTGCTGTCACCCTCGTGGGCTACGATGAACTGAGCAAATGGCAGATCATCAACGATGAGCTCGATTTGGATCAGCCGGAACCGCCCCAGTGGTTTAGCACCTCACCGGAGCTTGCCGCAGCCCTCAATATTCCCGAAGACGTTGAAGAATCCGTCGGACCACCCACCAAGGTGTTGGGCGCACCGCGCCGATCCAGTTCGAAACATCGCACTGCCGCTGATTCCGCGCGTGCATCCCGCCGCACCCGTACACGCTCAACCCGCCAAGGAGGACGCCGATGAACTCGGAGGCACAGGAGAATAGCTCCGCGCAGCCGGAGAAGAAGGCCGCGAAGGCTTCACAGAAAGCCCCGATTCTGCGCTCCTCCAAGGCGGATTGGACGGCTGTGGGCGTCATCAGCGCGGTGTGCGCCATTGCCGTTGGCGGCGCGTTTGTCACCGCCCCGATTCACAAAGCGGAGCTCACCCCAGCCGTCGAATCGGCTGTCGATACTGACCCGGAGACTCTCTCTTCCATCCCTTCTGCCCTGACTCAGTCCTTCTCATTGCCCAATACCTTGGTACCGGGTCAGACGCGGGCAGTGTCGTCGAAGGGGCTAGTAGTAACACACGAGGGCGATACCCTCACCGCCACTAATGCCGCAGGTGACACGGTGTGGACGTATCAGCGCCGTGATGCCGACCTGTGCTCACTTGGCACGGCGTGGAACAAGATCGTGGCGTCCTATCACACCAATGTTGGTTGCGGTGATGTCGTAGCGATTGACGCTGCAACCGGTGAGTACTCCGATACCCGCAGTGCACGCAGCCCCGATGAAGTTGTCCCTATTTCCTCGAATGACCGAGTAGGTACTGTCTCTACCGAGCGCATCGAACTCTGGCGTTCAGACCTGGTCCGCACGGTGGAATACGGTGATGTGGACGCCAAGCAGGAACCCAATATGCAGCCTCACGAGGACTGTGCCATTTCCTCTGCTCTGACGCGTACCGAAACGCTCGCCGTTACCGAGTCTTGCCCAGATTCCCCCACGTCGACGTGGCTGCGCATTCAGGAGGCTACCCCGGAGGACTCGCGTAAGCCGGAAATTACCAAAGAGATTGAGATTACTGATCCGGGCGCGCGTCTGGTCGCCGTTGGTCAGGAAGCCGCCGCGGTCTACCTGCCCACAGGTTCACCGCGCATTGTCTCCTACAATTTCGACGGCGAGCAGCTATCCACCACGGACGTCGAACCGTCCCAGGCCATTATTGATTCAGCCTCGCCCTTTGCACCGGTCATCGCTGACCTTCCCCACCACATGACGTGGTTCGATGGTGAGCGCCTCTACTTGTTCACCCCGACTGAGTTGAAGGTAGACCACGTACTGGATAACGCCGTGGGCACCGGCATCGCCCTTGATGAACGCCTCCTCGTCCCCACCGAGGAGGGCATCGACGTGGTGAACTGGTCGAGCGGCCAGACCGAGCGCACCATCCCTGTGGACCGTGAAGGTTATACCGGCCCAATTTCGCTCACGCTCTCAGGAACAGTGATTATTGAGCAGCGGGGCGACACGGCTGTGGCGCTTAAGGCCGATTAGCCTTAGGACCACCGCCGTCGCTGACGGGCATCTACTTCAAGCGAATCCTTAAAAGTTCCGCTCGGCCCACTGCGCCGTTTCTGGCACCGCCATGAGAAGGTAGAGCACAACGGCCGCGCTGGCCAGGGTCACAGCCCCTAGGACCGGGGATCCACCGCTAAACATTTGGAACGCCATCGCTGCCAAAATGAACTCAACGAGGACAATGGCACCGCGCCCCCAGCGCCGCCCCTTCACAAAGGCCCGAGACGCCACAATGACGAAGCCGAAAACGATGAAGAGGAAGATGGCCGTGCCCAACCCCACGTAGCCAGCTGCACCGGAATCAGAGACCATCGAGGCATTCTCAGCACCAGTTACTTCGCGGACAATAAGGAAGATGCCAAAAATGATGACCGCGACGGATTGAATCACAGCAATGCCAGCAGACACGACAACGGAGCGCGGCGGGCGTGCAATCGTGGCCTCTTTCGGCGCAGGCTTTGACTCCGCTTGAGAGGTCTTTCGGAAGGACGTCGAATTGCCAGTGTTTTTCTTCTTCTTAGTCACGTCTGCTTAGTCTACTTCTCCTGTCTACTTCCTCTTCTTTCCGCGGCGTTCACTGAACCGGTGGGCCGATAACGGGGGCAAATCCTCATAAATGGATTTGACGGGATCCAGGTCACCACACTCACCTCAGAAAAGATAATATTGCAGGTAGAAGACTTTTTGACAGGATTCTTACAGCGCACCGACGGAAGCGTAAGTGTAAAGATGAGCGTTTATTTTAGTGACGTTGACCACTTTTTGGCGTTTACCCCTAGCGGACTTGGAGTAAACATGTCATTATTCTCAGGTAGCAAAAACAACGAGCTGTTAAACCAGTTCGAAACTCGGAGGAAAATCCGAGTAAACACAAGGTGAATCATGGCGGCGGCGACGCTGACCCTACCTCGAGACAGGGTCCCACTGACCGCAGACCGGTCCACCTTCCCCCTTCAACACTCGGGGCAGTTTCCTGCTGTGCTTACCGCTGTGAACTGTTCTTAGTGATCCACTGCTGTCACAATTTTGTTAGGAGATTTCAATCATGGATTGGCGCCACGAAGCCGTTTGCCGCGACGAAGACCCAGAGCTGTTCTTCCCAGTCGGTAACTCCGGCCCTGCACTAACTCAGATCGCAAAGGCCAAGCTGGTCTGCAACCGCTGCCCGGTTGCTTCCTCTTGCCTCAAGTGGGCCCTCGAGTCCGGCCAGGACGCCGGCGTCTGGGGCGGCCTGTCGGAGGAGGAACGCCGCGCTATCAAGCGTCGTAACCGCAGCCGCAGCCGCGCCCGCGTGTCTGCTTAAACACTCCCCCGATTTCCACTTCGGCATACCCTGCCGCTACAGTTAAATAAGTTCATTTACCCTTAACAGAAGGAGTACGCGATGAGCAAGCGTGGCCGTAAGCGCAAGGATCGCCGTAAGAAGTCCGCTAACCACGGCAAGCGTCCTAACGCATAACGTCAGCATTTAAGGCCCGTTCCCCATTACCGTGCATACACGGCGGGAACGGGCCTTTGCTGTATCCACAGAAAGCCGCGGAGGATTATCCCCCTTATCCCCACGTAATTTCAGTGCGCGTAATCTGCACAGAAATCCGCCGACGCAAGGACTGCGGTGCGGCTTGACCACTACAGCACTTGCGAACAAGAGCCCTCACCACTTCTTCGCTTTCCAAGCGCTCCTGGCACACGTCGCACTGCGCGATGTGCTCGCGAATGGCGAGCGCCCGTGCATAGCTCGTCGATTCATCGAGCAGCTCCCGAAAGAGTGCATTTACCTCCGGAGAGTTGCACGCACCGCAGTTACGTCCTGTTGCGCGTTCCATTACTTCTCCTCCGTCTTTGAATTCATATCTGGGTGGTCGCGGCCAATGCCTTTTTCTCGTGCCACGTCCTTCAACGCAGTGCGGAGTAGTTTTCTTCCACGGTGCAATCGGCTCATCACCGTACCCAACGGGGTATCCATCACCTCAGCGATCTCCTTGTACGCCAGACCCACCACATCCGCGTAGTAGACCACCATGCGGTAATCCTCGGGAAGGTCGTTCATGGCGTCAGAGATTTCCGAGTCGGGCATCTGTTTCAACGCTTCCACCTCGGCGGATTCTAGGCCGGTCGAATCGTGTCCCGCAGTAGTGTACAGCTGGAAATCACTGAGCTCATCTGCCAACGACTCCGTCGGCCGGCGCTTCGCCTTGCGGTAGGAGTTGATATACGTATTCGTCATAATGCGGTAGAGCCAGGCCTTGAGGTTGGTGCCTTGCTTGAAGGAGCCGAAATTGCTGTAAGCCTTCAAGTAGGTCTCTTGGATCAAATCCTCTGCGTCCTGCGGATTGCGGGTCAGGCGCATTGCACCACCGTAGAGCTGGTCCAGCAACGGCAGGGCTTGTTCCTCAAACAGCCTCTGCTGTTCGCGCTGCTTTTCTGAGGTTTCGCTCGCGCTCGTCGTGTCTGTGGCCATAGAAACTATCCTAGCGCCCGGCACTAGGGTGGTTCCTATGGCTAAGAAGACCCCGCATGCAGCTACCCCCGCCCTCAAGCTCTTGGAGGAGGCTGGTGTTGAGCACCGCGTCACCACCTTCGACGGTGGCAGCGACCACTTCGGTGATGCGGCTATGAAGGCTCTCGATGTCGAGCCGGAACGCATATTCAAGACTCTTGTCATCGATCTCACCGCCGGTAAAGGTCCCAAGCGCCAGCTCGCCGTGTGTGTCCTTCCAGTAACCCACCAACTCAGTCTCAAGAAGGCCGCCGCTGCCTTCGGCGCCTCCAAAGCCTCTATGGCCGATCCTGCCGATGCTTCTAAGTCTTCCGGCTACATCCCCGGCGGTATTTCACCCCTCGGCCACAAACACGTCCTCCCCACAGTCATCGATGAAACAGCGGTGCTGTGGGATACCATCTTTTTCTCCGGCGGCAAGCGAGGCCTCGACATCGAAATGAACGCCGAAGATTTCTCCCAGGTCCTCGACGTCTCCTTCGCCGACCTCCTAGCCGAATAGGCATCCTGCCTCAGGCACGCTACACAGCTTTTAAAACAAGGTGCTCGTTTTAAAACAAGGTACTCGGCGGTTGTTCGGCAATAAGCTCCGCATAGTCATTGCGGACGTTACCCACCGCCGGATCCGCCGGGCGAGCGTTGAAACCTTCCACCGAGCTCGGTTCGAGCAAGGCTTCCCCGGCGAGCCACGGCGCAATCTCTTCCCTGCGCAGGAACTTGGGCAAACGGTGGTGCAGCCACGCCATTTCCTCGGTAGCCTCAGTGGTCACCATCGTGGCCGATAACCTGTCCACGCCCGTGGCCCACAATCCCGCTGCCCACAGCAGCCCCTCGGGACCGGTGACGTAAAAGGGCTGTTTCTTCGCCTTCGGGTTATCGCCTGCTTTCCATTCGTAGTAGCCATCCAAGGGGATAACGCAGCGTTGGGCCTTGAAGGCATCACGAAAGGAGGGCTTCTTCGCCACCGTCTCAGCGCGTGCATTGAACAGCGGTGGCCCATCCAGGTCCTTCTTCCAGTGAGGGAGAAGTCCCCAGCGCGCCGGCTCTACTCGCGCGGTGGTGTCCTCAACACGGACGATGGCCACCGGTTGAGTTGGGGCAATGTTGTAGCGAGCGGGCGGCAAGCCCTCGGGCGCGTGGACCTCCTTGATGGATTCCCACTCACCGACCTCGTCGAGGAGGGACTCGGTAAACAGTACAAATCTTCCGCACATGCCCCCTATTATGGACTACATGTCTGATTTCTGGAGTGCGCCTCAACCCACCGGCCCCCTGTCGTGGACGCAGGAGATCCCTGGCTCGAAGTCGATGACTAACCGCGCCCTCATCCTTACCGCGTTGGCGGACTCCGCCTCAATCATCTACAACCCGCTCGTCTCTCGTGATACTGACCTCATGAGGAAAGCCCTCACAGCCATGGGCGTGGGATTCTCCGAGTGGGGACCGCACCTGCGCGTCACACCGGGCTCGCTGCACGGCGCGGAGGTAGATTGCGGCTTGGCCGGCACCATTATGCGTTTTCTGCCGCCGGTAGCCGCCTTGGCGGATGGGCCTGTGCTTATCGACGGTGACCCGTACGCCCGCAAGCGCCCCATGTCCACCATGACCACCGCGTTGCGTGAGATTGGCGTCGACGTCGAAGGCGATAGTGTGCCTCTGCGCATCACACCACGCGGTGTGCCGGATGTGTACGAGGTGACCATCGACGCCTCCTCATCCTCCCAGTTCGTGTCCGGCCTCCTCCTGGCTGCTCCGCGCTACCGCAATGGCCTCGTCGTGCTCCATAAGGGAGGACCTGTCCCCTCCCAGCCGCACATTGCGATGACTATTGCCATGCTGCGTGAGGCCGGCGTCTACGCTTTCTCGGCGGACAACAAGTGGGTCGTCCATCCGGGCCCCATCAGGGGCCGTGAGTGGTACATCGAGCCGGATCTCTCCAATGCGACGCCCTTCCTCGCCGCCGCGGCCGTTGCGGGCGGTAGCGTGAGTATTCCGAACTGGCCGGAGGAAACCACGCAGCCAGGCGATGCTTTCCGCGGCATCCTGGAGCAGATGGGTGCCACCGTCGAGTACGTCCCACAGGCTCCCCGTAAGGAACCACACCTCACGGTGACCGGGCCCCAGGAAGGTGCAGCTGGCCTGCGCGGTGTTGACCTGGATATGGGGGATCTCGGCGAACTCACCCCGACCGTCGCGGCGCTGTGTGCGCTGGCCTCCACTCCTTCGACACTGACCGGAATCGCACACCTGCGAGGCCACGAGACGGACCGTCTGGCGGCTCTCGCAGCGGAGATTAATAACTTGGGTGGCAACGTCACCGAGCTTGACGACGGCCTCCGCATCACCCCCGCCCCGCTCCATGGCGGGACGTGGCGTGCCTACGCGGATCATCGCATGGCCACCGCTGGTGCCATCATCGGCCTCGCTGTCGAGGGCGTGAACGTCGATGACATCGAGTGCACGTCGAAGACTCTGCCTGGCTTTGCCCAGATGTGGGAGGACATGGTCCGTGGCTAGACGCGCACGCAGTTACGACGAGTCCGATGTTCGCATTCGCCCAGGCAAGGGCTCCCGCCCGCGTACTAAGGACCGCCCCCAGCACAAGGACGCCAAATTCGGCATGGTCATCACCAAGGACCGCGGGCGCTGGGGAATCGCATTGGACGATAATGGCCCCATTGTCACTGCCATGCGCGCTCGAGAGATGGGCCGCACCCCCGTGGAGGTCGGCGATCGCGTCGGCGTCGTGGGCGATACCTCGGGTAAGAAGGACACGCTCGCGCGCATCGTGAAGCTAGAGGAGCGCACCTCCGTCCTGCGCCGCACTGCTGACGATACCGATCCCTATGAGCGCATCGTCGTGGCCAATGCTGACCGGCTCCTCATCGTGTCCGCCGTGGCGGACCCACCACCGCGTTCTGGTTTTGTGGAGCGCGCGCTCATCGCCGCCTTCGCTGGCAACATTCACCCAGTTCTGTGCCTCACCAAGACCGACCTTACCGATCCCGCTCCTTTTGCCAAGGAGTTTGAGGACTTGAATGTCACCGTCGTGGAGGCCGGTGTGGACGATGACCTCACGGAAGTCTGCCAGGCTATCGACGGCCACGTGACCGCCCTTATCGGGCACTCCGGTGTAGGCAAATCCACCTTGGTCAACCGCCTTGTCCCCGATGCCCACCGAGAGACAGGTGAGGTCTCTGCCGTGGGCAAAGGCCGCCACACCTCGACGCAGTCAGTCGCTCTGCGTCTGCCTGCTTCTGGAGATACTCCGCACGGCGGTTGGATTATCGATACCCCAGGTATCCGCTCCTTCGGCCTAGCTCACATCGATGCGGAAAACGTCATCGAGGTATTTGAGGACCTCGCGGAGGCCATCGAGGACTGCCCCCGTGGCTGTACCCACGCCGGTCCCCCAGCCGACCCCGAATGCGGCTTGGACCTCAACATCGAAGACGGCACCGCCTCAGCTCGCCGCCGCGACGCCGTCCGCACTCTGCTGGCGGCCCTGCGCACCAACGTGGACTGGGCCTAACTTGAGCCGCCTAGCCTAAGCCTTAAGCCGGAATCATGTCTGCCAACTGCGGCGGCAGAATCGTCTTGAGGAATGGGCCTGCAGCACGCAGAGCCATCAAGATGATGGTGAGAGCACCGCTCACGCCAAGAAGGATGGCACCGCCCTTATCGATGTTGGAGGAGGTGTTGTCGCCGTCCGAATCCTTCTTCTTGTTGAACTCTTCCTTCTTCGCACACGCGTTGAGCGCCTTAATGTACTCCGGTGCGATGTCGCGGAAGGTTTCGGCTACCTTGATGTTGTTCTTGGCGCGCTTTACCGCGTCTTCGTCACCAAGCTCGACCTCAGTCTCAAAATCTGCAAGGTCGCGGTACAGCTCATCAGACTGGTTCTGGACAGCACGTGCGCGAGCCTCGGCGTCCTTCGGCAGGATCTCGTAGTCATCCTTGAGCAGACTAGAATCCACGTCGTTGTCCTTGGACTCAGCGTTGGAGAGGTCGTTCGATTCCTTCTCGCTCAACGTGATGGTGCACTTATCGTTCTTGATGGAGGTGGTCACTGCACCGGCAGTCGGGGCAACGACACCGCCAGCCACAAGCGCGACGGACAAGGTCGAGGTAGCCACCACACGGCGAAGACGGGAGGAAGACATTGGTGAGAGCCTTTCGATCGAGCTGAGTTTTACCTAAGCAGACTATCAACAATTAGCCCAGCTTGGGCAGGTACTCCCCAAATTGCTGATAGATAGCCATACCGACGCTGATGATGCCGAAAAGAATCGCGATGATGACACCGGCCGGCCCTTGGGAGGAGCCTTCCACGATGCGCAGCCACGGCGTGGTGGGCTGCTCAGCAAGACTCGGGTCCTGCTTTTCCGTATCGGATGCAGTGCTGTTGGTGCTGCTTTGCGACGTCTCCACCGCATTCTTGACGGGAGCGGCTGCTTCTTGTGCGCCAGCGGCAGGGGCGCCAAGAACAGCGGTGGACAGTGCGGCAGCAGTAATCAGTGCAGAAAGACGGGATGCCTTCATGGGGGTAACTCCTTAAAGTTGAAAGCCCTGCTCGGCAGGGCTTCAAGGGGGGAAGAAAGCGGAATGAGCTTGAGTTTAGAGCAGCTCGACGAGGAAAGGTAGCTCCGTCGGGTCGTAGAACGCCATGAAATTATCCAGGGCATCACCAACGGCGAGCTCAGCGTCTTCATCGCCCAAGTCGGCGTTATCAATGGCCTCAATGGCCTTTGCTGTAGCTGCTTCGGATTCCTCGATGTCGACGTGAATCGCCTGCAGGTTGTCCTTGGTAATGATGGCCGGGTTCAGTGCCACTACGGGCTCGCCCATATCTGGCTTCGGGGTAACGACAGACTCATCGACATCCACCGAGATTACGACGCGGCGATGCGGGAATTTCTCCTCATCACCAATGGCCAGCAGGCGCAGAGAGGCCATGGAGGCTTCAAGGAAGGCAGAATAAGCAATCTCCTCTTCATCTCCGCCTTCGGTATAGAACTCCCGCAGCGCCGGAGTCACCATAAAGCCCCATCCACTGCGTGCAGCGAGCTGACCGGTTTCCTCCAGCTCGCTGAGCATAGCGAACGTGGCGGGCAAGAAGACACGCACGTCTGAGGACACTTAGAACTCACCTTCAATGTCGAAGACGGCCTGGACCTCAACGCTGGTGCGGTCAAAGACCGTGTAGAGCATACCGACCATGCCATTTTCCACAGCGGCGCGCACATTCACGATGGAATCATCCACCATGACGCAGTCATTAATAGGCAGATCGATAGCATCGGCAGCGGCCTGGAAGGCAGCACGATCCGGTTTTTCGGCACCGATCTCGCCGGAGAGGACTACGGCGTCGACGATGCCGCGGTATTCCCATTCGCGAATGTGCTCAGCGCCTGGGCCGCCCGGATCGTTGGAGAGAATAGCGGTGGCCACACCATTCGACTTGGCAGCGGCAAACAGTGCACGCCAGCGCTTGATGTCTTCCTCGGTGCCGTCCAGCACACCTACAAAATCAACGATGAGTCCACGCATAATTTCTATCCTTCACCCTTCGCGTTGAGCTGTGTATATCGTCCGAAAGTATAGCGAACCTACAGTGTGAACGCTCCTACCACCCGCGTCCTGCAGCGAGCTAGCAGCCAAGGCTGTCAGCGTGGCACAATGAAGAGGCGTCCAGCTCTCCTCTCCCCTGTCTGCGCCGCTCACCGCTGGGAAGGTTAGCTCTTGTGTATATCCCCATCCCCGGAATGAGCCATCTGCAGCTCTACGCCGCTCCACAGCGCATTCGCTATGAAAGCGAACCTACCGCCGCTGACCTCGCGACGCGTGAGGAGATCCGCGGTTTGGTCGTCATCGTAGTGGAGGTTGCGGCATCCCTGCGGCCGTTAAGCCATCTCGACAGCGCACGTTTTGCGCCAGAAATCTCCACGCACATTCGGGCGTGGAAGAAGGCTCAGCCCGCCGATAGGAGCCGCGGGCGCATCGCGCTCAGCAGTTTGCATGCGCGGGCCAATGGTGAATACTTCGGTTCCGCCGTTATTGGCGGCCAGCAGCGCGCTTTTACCGGCTCCGCGTCCGGCCGGCACTTACGTTCATTTCGCATGCTGACAGTGGGCCCCCGAACCCCACTGTAAGTCCGCTTAGAACCAGGACCCCAGCTTGATAAGGATCGGGGTCCAGTCAATTCCTGCGAAGGCGGCGGAGGCGCTAATAAGCGCCAAGCTGATTCCCCCGAACATGGTGGCGTGGGTAGCGGCACCTGCTACGGGGTCGGAAGAGCCCGCGACTGCTTGGGCGTCGGCAACAGCACCGCACTCGGTGGCAACTGAGTGCTGAGAGCTCAGGCCAGCCGGGCTCTCAGACCCCTCAGCACCGGAGCCCTCCTCAGAGCTGAGCACGGAAGACAGCTGGCATTGCTCTTCCGGTGCTACCTCAAAGGCGGAGGCAACTGCGCCGCCGCCCAGCAGGGTGGCGGAGGCAAAGACGGACAAACCTACTCGCATAGAGAAGCGGCGCATGATGATGAGAACCTCCGAGACACGAAACGAATAATATTCTGACAGTATAAAGCTAAGTGCCTCCAATGAAAACACGCCACGGGGAGCCTACCCCGCAGCGTCTTTTCAGGATGTTGTGTGCTTGGTTTTAAGCCTCGCCGGATTCAGCGGCATTAGCCTCTTCCTGAGCCTTGAACTGCTTGCGCAACATAAACAGCTGGCGCACAGTTTCTTCCTTCACACCGTCGTTCATGGCGTTGAACATCTCGCCGCCTTCCTTCTGGTACTCCACCAGAGGATCGCGCTGTGCCATGGCACGCAGACCGATACCTTCCTTGAGGTAGTCCATCTCGTAGAGGTGTTCGCGCCACTTCTGGTCGATGATCGGGAGGATGATCATGCGCTCAGTGTTGCGCATCTGGCTCTCGCCGCCGATGGCGGTGACGGAGTCTTCCAGCTTGTCGTACTCCGAGTTGGCGTCGGCAAGCAAGGCGTCACGGAGCTGCTCCGCAGAAAGCTCACCGGCGGAGCCATACTCGGTGCCGTCGACGAGCGACTCGTGCGACATAGTCGGACCATAGAGGGATTCGAGCGCATTCCACAGCTCATCGAGGTTCCAATCCTCGACATAGCCGGTAGCCGTCGCTCCGGATACATAAGCAGAGACGGTGTCATCGATCATGGAGCGGATGTTGTCCTTGATGTCACCGGCATCGAGAATGTCGTGACGGGTAGCGTAGACGACCTTGCGCTGCTCGTTGAGCACCTCGTCGTACTTGAGCACGTTCTTACGCATCTCAAAGTTCTGGTTCTCCACCTGCGCCTGCGCACCCTTAATGGAGTTAGAGACCATCTTGGCCTCGATCGGAACATCATCCGGCACGTTGAGGCGGTTCATCATGTTTTCCATGGACTGGCCGACGAAGCGCACCATGAGTTCATCGCGCATGGAGAGGTAGAAACGGGTCTCACCGGGGTCACCCTGACGGCCGGAACGACCACGCAGCTGGTTGTCGATACGGCGAGACTCGTGGCGCTCGGTACCCAGGACGTACAGACCACCGGCTTCACGAACCTCATCGCCAAGCTTCTTGGAGCGCTCCTTCTCCGCGTCGATCTCGGCGTCCCACGCCTCCTGGTACTTCTCCTCGTCCTCGAAGGGATCTAGTCCGCGCTCGCGCAGCTTCTCGTCGAGGATGACTTCGGGGTTACCACCGAGCACAATATCGGTACCACGGCCGGCCATGTTGGTAGCCACCGTCACGGTGCCGGGGCGACCAGCGCGAGCAACGATCTGGCCTTCTTGTTCGTGGTGCTTCGCGTTGAGCACCGAGTGCTTGATGCCGCGCTTGCTCAGCAGCTGGGAGAGGTACTCGGAACGCTCCACAGACGTAGTACCCACCAGCACCGGCTGGCCCGCCTCGACATGTTCAGAGATGTCATCGACCACGGCGGCGAACTTCGCCTCCTGAGTCTTGTAAATGCGGTCGGAGTGGTCGATACGCTGGTTCGGCTTGTTCGTCGGAATCGGCACCACATCGAGGCCGTAGATGGAGTGCAGCTCGGCAGCCTCGGTTTCAGCGGTACCGGTCATGCCGGAAATCTTGTCGTAGAGACGGAAGTAGTTCTGGAGGGTGACGGTTGCCAGCGTCTGGTTCTCGTTTTTGATCTCCACTTGCTCCTTGGCCTCGATGGCCTGGTGCATGCCCTCGTTATAACGGCGACCAGCCAGGACACGGCCAGTGAAGCCATCCACAATCATGACCTCGCCGTTGCGGACGATGTAGTCCTTATCGCGGGTAAAGAGCTCCTTAGCCTTCAGCGCGTTGTTGAGGTAAGACACCAACTGCGAGTGCTCCGGGGCGTAGAGGTTATCAATACCGAGCTGATCCTCTACGAACTCGACACCCTCTTCCAACACACCGATGGTGCGCTTCTTATGGTCTACCTCGTAGTGGATGCCTTCACGCATCTTCGGCGCCAACTGGGAGAAGACGCTGTAGAACTGGGAGGAACCATCGACTGGGCCGGAAATGATGAGCGGGGTACGGGCCTCATCGATAAGAATGGAGTCCACCTCATCGACGATGCAGTAGTGGTGGCCGCGCTGTACGGTGTCATCGAGCGAGCGGACCATGTTGTCGCGCAGATAGTCAAAGCCCAACTCGTTGTTAGTACCGTAGGTGATATCGCACGCATAGGCCTCTTTACGCTCCGGCGGGCGCATCTCGGAAAGAATGACGCCAACGGAGAGACCAAGCCAGCGGTGCACACGGCCCATCATCTCCGCGTCACGCTTAGCCAGGTAGTCGTTAACGGTCACGATGTGCACACCCTTGCCCTCAAGCGCATTGAGGTAGGCCGGCAGCAGTGAGGTCAGGGTCTTACCCTCACCGGTGCGCATCTCAGCAACATTGCCGAAGTGCAGGGCAGCACCGCCCATGATCTGCACCTTGTAGTGCTTCTGATCCAGCACGCGCCAGGCAGCCTCACGCACGGTTGCAAAAGCCTCAAGCAGAATGTCGTTGAGCTTCTCGCCCTTGCTCAGGCGCTCCTTAAACTCCTCCGTCTTCGCCTTCAGCTCATCGTCGGAGAGCTTGGCAAAATCATCCTCGAGGGCAATAACATCATCAGCCATCTTGGCTAGGCGCTTTACGGTGCGTCCCTCACCGGCGCGGAGCAGCTTGGAAAGTCCAAACACGTCTAGATAGTCCTTCTTGTCGCGACAATATAGTTAACTCGTCGCCATTGTACTCACTAGGGTTTAAGCCTCGCTGCAGGGCTAGCCCAAAGTCTCTCTACACTGCCCCACTCCACCGCGAGTTCGACGTTCACTCAGTTCCCCCTGTTAACGATCCCGTGGAGGACAACGATTTCCTTAACAAAGGTGAACGATGTTCATCTTGCTCCTCTCGCTTCGCCCCGAGGAATGTCCACTCCACGCCCTACACGAAAAGGACTAAACCATGAAGCTTTCCAGGTTTGCCGTAGCCGCAGCCACCTCCACCGCCCTGGCGGTCAGCACGCTCACCGCCCCTGCCGCCTTTGCTGCCGAAGACGATACCCCACAAGGCGGAAGTGCCATGTGGCTCTATAGCACCATTATGACCGGAGCATTAGAAATCGCTAAAAGCTCTCACGCCCCTAATACGCATCCAACCGAAAACTTCGGCACGGATTTGCTCATCGTCGCCCCGCTAGCTATCGCGCTGATTCCACTCCAAATCGTGGCCGAGCAAGAAGTCCGCCTATCGAGCCAATTCTCCCTCTAGGAATCCGCCTATCAGTACAGAGTAAGAAGGCCCTCGCCGCACAGTCCACAGTGCAGCGAGGGCCTTTGGCTCTTCGGCGACCAGTATGCGCTTGACTTACGCAACTAGACGGGAAGGCGCGAGAGCTTAGCTCTCTTCGTTCTCCTCAGTCAGAGAGATGAGACCATAGTCGTAGGCATGGCGGCGGTAGACCACAGACGGCTTATTGTTCTCCACATTGACGAAAAGGTAGAAATCGTGGCCCACCAGCTCCATCTCGCTGAGGGCATCATCGACAGACATCGGGGTGGCCGGGTGCTCCTTGAAGCGCACGATCTGGCCCGGGCGGACATCTTCGACGGTCTCTGCGTACGGATCGATGTAGCGATCTTCCTTGGTGAGCTTGGCCGCCTCAGCCTCAGCAACCATCTCGGCGGCAATCTCGCCGGTACCCTTCTGGGCGCGGTGGCCGGACTTGACGTTCTCGCGGCGGACCTTGACCTTGCGCAGGGAGCGCTCCATCTTGCTCAGGGCCGTCTCGAGGGCAGCGTAGAAGGAGTCTTCCTTAGCCTCCGCACGAGCGATATGGCCCTTACCGGTGGCAGTGATCTGCAGGCGCTCAGCCTCGGACTCGCGGCGCGGGTTCGGCTCGTGCATCAGCTCTACATGGAAGAACGTCAGAGTCGGATCAAGGCGCTCAATCTTGGCCAGCTTACCGGCGACGCGCTCCTGGAAGTGTTCCGGAACTTCCACGTTACGGCCCGTGATGGTGATTTGAGCGTTGGTCTGCTGGGACATGTAAATGCCTCCCTTTACTCGTGGGGACTGAATGACGCACATTCTGCGGACCTTGAGAAGGCCTGTGATGAGGGCTTCTCATCCGCTTCCCTGTGACACCCCTCATGCTACCACTGGTCATAACCAACGGATCGACCGGCCCCCTCTTCACGCTCCGGCCAGTGCGCCTAGCTAGGCATCTGCCAGCACAATCGCGCCAACCACGTCACCCCCGACGGCCCTTATTCGCGCGGCGCTCGCGCGCAAGGTAGCACCGGTGGTCACGACATCGTCGACAAGCACCACCGATTGTCCCGTAAGCTGCTGCGCGCAGGGCCGAAGAAGCACTGCCGCGCGCATATTATCCGCACGCTCACCTGCCGTCAGTTCCGACTGATCCGCGCTCGATTCCGACGTAGCCAGTGCTTGGAGTGTGCGCCAACCGGGAAGCCGCGACACTGCCGACTCACACAGCGCAGTAACCGGATCACCACCGCGGGAACGTGCCGAGGACGCGCGAGTCGGCGCCGGGACGAGCAATGCTGTCTCGGGAATATCGCCACGCGCACGCAAATACTCAATACCAGCCGCCACCACGGCACCCATGTGCCCACGCACCGCGTGGTTACCGCGCTCTTTCATCGCGATGATCACGCCGCGGCGGGTATCGGAATAGGGGCCCAAGGCCCACGTAGGAAACCCCAGTGGGATGGGGCGCTCAACTCGGCGCGGCACCTCGCGAAGATGTTCCTGGCAGCGCGGGCACAGCACCCCACCGGCCTCAGTCTCATCACCGCAGCCAGCGCAAGGGCGCGGCAGAATCAACTCCACGAGTGAGGCCGCAAGCTCCCCTATCCCCCACTGTTTCGGCATGCTGCCTACTCTAGCCGCGGCCACGGCGGCGCGCAGAGGGCTGGACTTTAGCGCGGAATGATGGGAGAAGAACGCACGCCGCGCAGACCATCAACCTCGCGCCAGTAGGAGCTCTCCGAGCCACCTGCCGGCAACTGGAGGAGGGCGTGGGCATCCGTGACATACAGAGTCGATGGCGACGCCGCCACCGCAACCACAGGAGCGGTGATGTTACCGGTCGGCAGCGTCGTAGCTGCGGAACCATCTTGCTCCACACGCCATACTGGCGAGTTGGAGGAAGAGGTTCCGACCAGTAGCGAACCATCAGACTGCCACTCCGCGGACAGTGCCGAACCGGTGAGCTCAGGACCCACTTGGTGGACGTTAACGATGCGCCGCTCACCGGAGGTGGCTCGGGCAACGACACCGGTGTAAATGCTGCCATCAATAATCATGGCGATACGCGCGCCCGTAATTGACAAGCGGATAACGGAAATCTCGCCATCGATAGCGTCCAAGGCAGAGGTATCGACTTCCGAAGTACTGAGTTCACCCGTGGCCGGCGAGCGCGTCACACGAACAACGTGCTCGCCATCGACGACGGTCCACGCCACCTGGCCACCTACTTCGAAGGTGGGGCGAGCGAGCGTTGACCCGGTGACGGAATCACCGAATTCCTGGCCAATCTCTCCCATCGACAGTTGAGACTCGTCCTTGGAGCGCTTGCGCACTGCAGCCACGACACCTTCGTCGGAGATATCCGCAGATTGGATGTCGTGGATCTGTCCCGCCGGCCCGGAAAGCTCCACGGGCCCGTCCGAGGCGACATCGAGCAAAGAGCCATCGTTGACTGCGTAGAGCTTTGCCACCGATTGCGCTGCCACCTCAGGGTTAAACTCCGCAAAGTCATCGATGGTCATCTCTTCCATGCCATCAACCAATGGGCTGCCATCGATCGTGGCCCGCACGGTGCTGGCCACCTCCGCGTTATTGAGTGTCCACACCAACTGGGCCGCGAACTTCAGGCGTTCCTCTTGCGACATCCCTGACATGCCACTGAACTCATAGACCCCCTCATTGAGGCCGAGGAACGTGGCGTCCTTAGGCACTAGGGAGGAAATAGCGGGGGCAATATCGGAGGAAGGGCCCTGTAGCAACAACGTCACCAATTCGGCAGCGATGGAATCCCTGCCGGTGTAGAGCCACCGCCGGTCAGCCACGAGCATGCGTTGGGTGACGTCGTAAAAATACAAGGACTGCGGGCGGTAGCGGTTGCGTAACTCCGTGCGCTCGATAACGGCACCGGTGGGAAGATCCGTAATGCGCCACTGACCATCGAATTGGCGCAGGCGGACGGTCGCCTCAATACGCGAGTTATCGGGCACATAGGCGCCGCCGTCCGCGAGGCGACCAATAATGTTGCCGCGGACCGAATACTCCAGCGCACCGTCTTCCATCTTGGACGTCACAAGGTCAATGGAATCGACAACCAAGACGGTATTGGTGGGATCCCAGGTATTCGCAATATCAGAGGCCAAAAAGGTACGCGCAGCGGCATAGTTGCCTGCCGGGATAGCAGCGGCGGAGTAGAAGTCACGGATGAGCAGGTCTGGGTCGCTATCAGTGCGTGGCTCCACAATGGCATCCTCTGCCCGCTCGTGCGGGACGAATGTACCAATAACCTGGGGATCGGTATTGTTGGGCAGCGTCGAACATCCCACGAGTGCAGTCAGCGACACACAGCTGAGTACCGCCAAGGTACGACGGGCGGGGATCATCGCTGGGCCTCCTCATCGAAATCGGGCACGTTCTCCTGGTTAAACGGCGTCTCGCCCTCCATGATTTTAGAGCGAGACTGGCGTTCCGAGGGCCAGACAATTCCAGCGTCGTCACCCGTGGCCTTAGTGCTCTCGTCGGGCTCGTCGTGAGGCGAGAAATCTGCGCCTACAGTGACAGTGTTCTCGCCGACTGTGTGCTCGCCACGGCCGGCCCTTTCTGCCCCAGACAAGCTGTCAGTGGCTATGCCACTAGCGCTCAAGCCATAGGGCAGCGCAGCCTGTTCTTCAGCTTCCACGGCCGTCGGACGCGGTGCTCCCGGTACTTCCAAGGCAATAGGTTCGGACTCTATGGATTGGCCTGGGGTGCGCGGAAGAATGAGGCGGAAGCGCGAGCCCACCCCAAAGTAGCCGATGGCGTCGAGAGTGCCGCCGTGCAACATAGCGTCCTCACGCGCAATAGCTAGGCCGAGGCCGGTACCGCCCGAATGGCGCTTGCGTGACGAGTCCGCGCGCCAGAAACGGTTAAAGACAAGCTCCTCCTGGCCTTCCTTGAGGCCGACGCCGGAGTCGGTAACGGCGATTCCGACGGCGTCGTCAGTCGTGGCGACATCCACCGTGACGGGATTGCCCTCAGAGTGGTCGATGGCATTGGCAAAGAGGTTGCGCAAAACTCGCTCAACACGGCGCGAATCGCACTCCACTGCCACCGGCTCCGCTGGTGCGTTGACACGGACCTCAACACCGAGCTCATCTGCCAAGTGCTCCACTTGGCTCAACGCCGAATCAATGCAGGAACGGATGTCAATGAACGCGGTGGACAGATCAGCTACGCCGGCATCGTGACGCGAAATCTCCAGCAGGTCCGCCAAGAGCTCTTCAAAACGATCCAGCTCCTTGATGAGCAACTCCGCCGAACGTTTGGTGTAGGGGTTAAAATCATCGGCATCAGCAGCAATGACATCGGCGGCCATACGCACTGTGGTCAACGGCGTGCGCAGCTCATGGGACACATCTGAGGTGAACTGACGCTGCAAATCTCCATACTCCTCCAGCTGCGCAATCTGCTTGGAGAGTTTGTCTGCCATGTCGTTGAAGGAGGAGGCAAGGCGGCCCATCTCATCATCGGAGTTGACCACCATGCGCTCGCGCAGGTGACCGGCGGCAAGGCGCTGCGCAATGCGAGAGGCAGAACGAATCGGGGTAATAACCTGCTGAGTAGCCAGCCACGCAATACCCACGAGCAACACCACGACGACCACGCCGGCGGCAGAGAGCAACCCGCGCATCAGTGCCATCGTGGATTCCTCTGACTCCATCGACAACACGAGGTAGACCTGCGTATTCGGGATGTCACACTCGATGGGCGTGCCGACCATCAGCGCGTTATAGGTCGCGCCTGATTGTTGGTCCACGGTGGCGTACTGCTGCACAATTTGCCCTTGGCCTACGAGCTCGCGCATTCCTTCTGGGACGCGGTAGCCCTCCGGCGAGGTTGTAGCGGTGCCGTCAGGATTGTCCACCACAACAACAGGTTCGTAGACCGCTTGGGCATCGTTTTGTTGCGCCGACATCTGCCCCAAGGCTGCGCGCGCTGAGTTGATGCGCACCTGCGTCGAGTTTGCGGTACCCGTAGCATCAATCTGCTGTTCCACGGCCACGCGCGCACGTTCGAGCTCCTGCAGAGCAGTCTCTTCCTTTTGGCTCACCAGCTGCTGCGTCAACACCGACACAAGCGCGTACGCCAAAATCAGCATGACCACTGCGGAGGCCACGAGCATCATGCCGATGACGCGTGTCTGCAGAGATGTACGCCAGCGCTCGACGACGCCATCCCTGACTCGCCTCATCCCATCAAAAATAACGGCTGTCCTTTACTCGCCAACTTTGCCGGTCTTATAGCCCACGCCACGCACGGTGAGCACAATGCGCGGGTCCTCTGGGTCGTGCTCGATCTTCGCGCGTAGGCGCTGCACGTGCACGTTGACAAGGCGAGTATCGGAGGCATGGCGGTAGCCCCACACGGACTCCAGCAAAGCTTCACGGGTGTGAACCTGGCCAGGTTTACGAGCCATCTCCAGCAGGAGATCAAACTCCAGCGGGGTCAAGGAAATTTCCTCGCCGCTCTTGCGGGTGACGGTGTGTTCGGGGACGTCGATAAGCAAGTCCCCTACCTCAATCATCTCACCAGAGGAGGAATCCGAGCGGCGCAAACGCGCGCGGATACGGGCAATGAGCTCCTTCGGCTTGAAGGGCTTGGTGATGTAATCATCTGCGCCCGATTCCAAGCCCAGTACGACGTCAACGGTGTCCGTCTTCGCGGTGAGCATGACAATCGGCACGGACGACTCGGTACGGATGGCACGGCAGATATCCACACCATTCATGCCCGGCAGCATGAGGTCCAGCAAAATCAGGTCCGGGTCATGGTGGTGGAAAGCCGGGATGGCCTCGTTGCCGTCATTAACGGCGATAGGTTCCAATCCTTCGGCTTCGAGCACGATGGTGAGCATTTCGGCAATTGCCGGGTCATCATCCACGACCAAGATTTTCGGTGCCACTTTACTGTTCTCCTACGAGGTCCTTGACAGATTGAATAATCATATCGGCATCCGCGGTGGCGATCCACCGTCCTGCCCACGCCTGCTGCGCGAGGCGCCGGTAGGCTGCCGCTGTGCGGGCCTGCAGCCCGGCATCGCGCTCGTAACGGTCTCGGCTGCGGCATTCGTCGTCAGCAGCGCGGGACACGGCACGCTGCCCAGCGACGGCAACGTCGGTATCGAGGAAAATCTGCAGCTGCGGAACCGGCAAGCCAAAGCGCTCAAACTCCAGCTCATAAATCCAGTCTACGACGGATTCTTCGCTCAGTCGGGCAGCCGTGTACGCAGCGTTGGAGGCCACGTAGCGGTCAAGGATGAGTAGAGAACCCGTGTCTTCGGCGGCAGCGAGCAACTGCTCTTTGGCACCACAGCGGTCAAGCGCAAACAACGTGGCCATGCCGTAGGCGGAATCTATGAGATCACCCATCTTTCCGTACAGCGCCTGCTGCGCTAGCTGCGCGTGAATGGAGTCCTCATAACGCGGGAAGCTCATGACTGAGACCTCACAGTCAAGTTCCTTCCGCAGGCGTTGGGTGACGGTGTTTTTCCCGGCGCCGTCAATGCCCTCAATACTAATCAGCATGCTGAGTGAAACCCTCTGAGTGACAACTCTTAAAAAATGAACGGTCCGCACATACCTATACGGACCTCAACAACGGATGTCTAGGACAGTGCCTCAATGAAGGCTTCGAGATCATAGTCTTCCTCGACACCTTCGAGCAGCTCCAAAGCATGTTCGTGGAGGTTTTCACTCCCAGAACCTGCGAGGTCGCGGATGAAGGGGTAATCCTCCACAACTTCGCCGGCGCTGAAGGGAGCGCCTGCCCAGATGGCGGCGATGGTGGCGGCTGCCAGTGCGTTGCGCTGTTCCTCTTCGGTCTGGTCTTCACCGGAGACCGCTAGCGCGCAGGCATCATCGACTGCAGCCACAATCTCTTCGTCTTCGAGAGCTGACAGCTCGTCAAGAAACTCGACGTTAGCCTCGTCAGTGAAGATATCTTCATCCCATGAGCTCATTGGTTTCTCCTTTTACCTAATGTCTGATGCTGAAATCTGAAACTGTGGGGTCGTAGGGCGCCGGCACGGCACCACACCGCTAGGTGAGGTCTCTTACCCACTTTTACCATTCTTTGGACAGTGTCACGCAGGTCTCCGCAGTTCCGTGTCTAGGGCCACGGTAGTGCACAACTCTGCACCGGCGAGCACAAGCCCGCCTGCACTTTTCTGTCAAAAGCCTGTATACGAGCAGGGATTATAAGGTGAATCCTTGGGTTCACCAGGTTTCATGCTATCGTTGTTACCGACTTGTGACCTTGTGCGAGGAAAGGAGATTCAGGATGACCAGCACCCCACGCCGAGTCCTCGTATTTATTGCGGCCGGTCTCCTTCTCGCTGTTGCCATTGGCACGGTGGTCTGGCGCACGAGCGCCCCGAACTCCGTTGTCACAGAACCTTCGGCAGCCACGGCTGAGACCAGTTCTTCGGCGCCGCAGACTTCCTCTTCTGAGCATTCCTACACCACCACGTCCTCCGCCCCGCAGCAGAAGACGTCCCAGGAGCAGATTGCAGCCCCCGCAGAAGATCCCTACTTGGCACCAAACGCTGTCTTGGACCGCACGGAGCCTGCTCAACCCACAGCTGTCTATCGTCCTGATAACGTCTCGTCACTGCAGAATCAGCAACCACAGGGCACCGTGCAACCCCAGGATCCGAATAATCCACAGGCGCCTAACACCTCACCGGAGTCTTCTGTTCCTGCTACTACTACTTCTTCGCCTGGCACACCGGCCCCGGGTTCCACCACCACCGGCACCACGAGCACTGAGCCCACCGCTCAGCCAGAGCCGCAGACTGCATCTCCGCAGGGTGCGCAGCAAAATGATCGCACTGAACCTGGCAATACTGAGCCCCAGGTGTCCACTGCACCTGAGCACACCCACGCTCCGAATGCTCCGGCAAACTCTCAGGACACGCAGCCAGCGGGTCTCGCCCAGGAAGCCCCGAAACCTCAGGAAGAACCGCACACCGATGTAAGGTTCAAGGAGCCGACTGACCAGCAGGAGAAGGCTCAAGACTCGCAAAAGGTGCAAGAGGAGATTGCGGATAAGCTCGCTGAGCTGGAACGCGAGCGTGAACAAGACGCCTCCCGTACTAACGAGGCACCCAAGCCCGCTGCTCCGACCGACGGTGCCCCGGCAGCCGAGGAGCCTGCTGCTGAGCAGCCAGAACCAGCTGAGCCTGCCGCGAAGGACCCCGCAGCAGACGCCCTCACTGCGGAACAGCCGGCGAACGAGGAACCATCCGTCAGGATTGCGTCCACGGACCCGGAAGGTGCGCGAACGGACTCAGGTGCGGACAAAGCTCCCGTGAAGGCCGAGGCTCCAGCGGCACCGGAACTGCCCTCCTCCCCGGAAGAACTGTCAGGGCTGTCAGGCCGCGCTTAACGCCGCCGCCGCAGCTTTTGAGTAATCTCCGCGCTTAATCGCCGTGTTTATACGCGGGCGATGAACACCTGCGCAGCGCCGTTCTCCGCAGCACGCACAGTGGCAACTGGGTCGCCGGCAGGAAGCCAAGCGGCGTGGCCGGCGCTGAGCGCCACACTTTCACCGTGCTCGTTGTTGACATCAACGGCGCCGGAGGTGCAGAGCACGATGACGGGACCGTCAAAATCAACGTCCACTGAGTCGTCACCGGACAATTCCACGCGGTCCAGCGCGAACTCCTCAATCGGCACCGGATAAGACCATGCCTGAGCACCGTGGACGTGGCTTTGTGTTGATTGATCTACTTGCGGCACTCGCGGGTCCTGTGCGGCGGAGTAGGTCAGAACCTTGACCAGCTCCGGAACGTCCACAAACTTAGGTGTCAGGCCGCCACGCAGAACGTTGTCGGAATTGGCCATGATCTCCACGCCAAGGCCCGAGACATATGCATGTAGCTCGCCAGCGTTGAGGTACACCGCTTCGCCCGGCTGCAGCACGATGTGGTTCAGCAGCAGCGCGCCGAGCACGCCGATATCGCCGGGGTACTGCTCGTTGAGTGCGGCCACGGTATCCATAACCATGCCCATCCACTCCTCGCCTGTGCCTTGGTCGCGGAGGCGTTCACCAGCAGCGACGACGGCAGCGATAAGCTCCTTGCGCTTAGCGCCCGGGATGGTAATCCACGTGGTAAACAGCGCGCGCAGGTTATCGCTTTCTGCCTCCGGGTCATCCGCGAGCATGCTGACGTAGTGGTCAAGCTCGGGGCACTCCAGCGCGGTGAAGAGGCGGCGGGTCTGCTCCAAAGGACGGAAGCCTGCCATGGCATAGAACTCTGTCAGCGCCACGATGAGCTCAGGTTTGTGGTTATCGTCCTTGTAGTTGCGGTTGGGGGCTGTCAGCTCAATACCTGCCGCGTTTTCACGCGCAAAGCCTTCCTCCGCCTGCGCCTTCGACGGGTGCGCCTGCAAAGATAGCGGCTCAGCCGCGGCAAGAATCTTCAGCAGGAAGGGCAGGTTTTCGCCGTACTCGTCTGCCACGCGTGCGCCAACCTGGTTCGCTGGGTCCGCCGCGATGATGTCATCGAGACGTTCACCGTCCACGGTGGATGGGTCAGCTGGGTGCGCACCAAACCACAGCTCCGCTACGGGGCTCTGCGTTTCAGGTTCTCCCAGGAGGGCAGGAATCAGTGTGCGCGAACCCCAGGAATAGTTGCGGGCAGCGCTCTCGAGCAGCTTCATCGATATCCTCTATTTCACGTCATAGGCGGTCGCGGCGTAACTCCGCGTAATCAACTGCAGCGCGCCGGCCAGATCCCCACTGGAGGGGTCGGCGCTCGCCGCAGCGAATGAATGGGGCAGGTTCGCCTCTTCCTGTCCCCATAAAATTAATTTCAAGGGTACCAAAGGCTCCCCATCTTCAAAGGGGTCGTGGAAGATATCAGTCGGCGCGTCCTCCAGAATCGGCCCGAGGCCTTCCGCATCCACGACCGAGCCACCCAGCCCATGCGTTGCCCAGATAGCACCTGCCATGCGGGCAACGAGCGCGCCTAGATGCACGCGCGTTCGCTCCTCAGAGAAAGCATAGGGGTCCGGACCACTGCTGTGAACCACGCGGCCACCCTCCGCAAACTCGCGCAGGGCACGGCCTGGGTTCGTGGTGGAATCTCGCTGCGGGGACAGTGCTTCGATTTCCCGATCCACGGCTTCCGCCACGTCTTCCAGACGGCGCGCGACCAGCTCCGGGTCCTCGCTCAGCACCGCCTGTACCGCATGAAGCGCCACGATAGCCCGAACTGGGGAGACTCCCTCTGCCGTGGGCAGCTGGTCTATCACCACGGTGTCGTCAGGGGCGTCCTCAACTTCGTTGAGGCAAATGGTGGTGGCGCCGCGCCGTGCGGCGTCGTGCAACGCGCGTTCTGCCCACAGGCTTTCCCCTGCCACGACGACCACGTCGAGAGCACCGATGAAACGCGGTAGTGATTCGCTGACCACAATGGGAACGTCCGCTGGCTCCGCAAGCCCCACGGCCACATGCGCAGCGGCCCGGGACACCTGGTCCGCAGCGAGGATAACGAGGGAGCGCGGACGCATGCCGCTCACTACCCGGGCAAAGTCTGGCACGGCGGAGGCTACGACGCGGGCTTGAGCGCCTTCGTGGGCGACGTCGAAAAAGCGCACGGTTTCGGGGTCATAGGAAGTCATGGGCTCGAGCATAGCTAGGATGAGCGATCATGAGCATTCATCCGGTAGTCCTCGTCGGTGGTGGCCCAGGCGCGTGGGACCTCATCACGGTGCGCGGTATGCAGGCTCTGCAGGCCGCGGACGTCATTGTGGCCGATCACCTCGGCCCCACCGCACAGTTGGACAAGCTGTGCGATGTTGACGCCAAGGAGCTTATCGACGTCTCCAAGATCCCCTACCGCAAGCAGGTCGCGCAGGAGCGAATCAACGAGATCCTCATCGAACAGGCCCAGGCAGGCCGCCGCGTGGTGCGGCTTAAAGGCGGCGATCCCTACGTTTTTGGCCGTGGATTCGAGGAACTGACCGCGCTCACGGAGGCTGGCGTGCCCGTGGAGGTCGTCCCCGGGGTAACCTCCGCCGTGGCGGTGCCGGCGCTGGCGGGCACTCCCGTTACGCATCGCGGCATGGTACATGCCGTCACGGTAGTCTCAGGCCATCTCCCGCCGGGTCATTCTAAGTCCCTGGTGGATTGGGCAGCTCTTGCCCGCTCTGGGGCGACGCTATCGGTCATTATGGGTGTCAAAAACGCCGCAGCGATTGCCGCGGCGCTTATCGACGCCTCCTTAAGCCCCCACACCCCGGTCCACATCATCCAAGAAGGCTCACTAGCTGAGGAACGTTCTTTCAGGTGTGAGTTGGCCGAGCTCGGCGCCACGATGGAGGCGCAGTCCGTGGCACCGCCGGCAGTCATCGTGATCGGCGAGGTCGCCGGACTCTAATCCGCGCGTGCAGCCGACGCCCCGACGCGGGCCGTTTCTGCCGAGTCTTCAGAGCCAGTCGGCTCTGTGGAGCTCACGACGCGGCTGCCACCACGCGTCGGACTCGAGTGGTGGCCTTCGTAGTTCTCTTCGCGCTCGTCGCGCTTGCGGCGGCGATTGGACCACACGGTGAGGGTAATGCCTACCACCAGTGAGGCGATTTGTAGGCCCACGATCACTCCGTGCGGCAGCGCCCAGCCCACGGCCTTGGGCACGTTGAGGGTGACGATAGCCGTACCGACGAGGCCGCCCAGCAGCGTCGGGTTGATGCGGGAAATGAGCCACGCCGCGATAGGTGCGGTGATCATGCCACCGATAAGAAGCGCCCCCACAGCCGCAGCATTGGCCACGATTTCGTGCCACAGGCCCAGAATGAAGCCGGCGGTCGCACCGAATGTCACGAGGAATTCCGCGGTGGTCACCGTGCCGACGATGCGACGCGGCTGTTCACGGCCGACTGCCATAAGCGTCGACGTAGAGAGCGGCCCCCAACCGCCGCCACCGGAGGCATCAACGAACCCGCCGACAATACCTAGTCCGGTAAGAAACGGGGTGGAATGCGGCCGCGCGGTTGAAGCCTTCTTCGGGCTACGGCGAGAAAAACGCCACACCAGGTTAATACCCAAAATAAGGAGGATGGTGGAGGTAACCGGTACTGCGGATTCCAGAGACAGGTTGGACAACACCGTCGCCCCCAAGAACGCTGCGATGGCACCCGGGACACCCAACTTGAGCACCGTTGGCCAGTGCACGTTGCCGAAACGCCAGTGGCTGATACCGGAGACGAGGGTGGTTCCCAATTCCGCGGTGTGGACCACGGCCGACGCCGTTGCTGGCCCAAGGCCAGCAAGGAGCAAGATTGTCGTAGAGGTGACGCCAAAACCCATGCCGATACCGCCATCAACGAGCTGTGCAGCGGCACCCGCAAGAGCGATGAGAATGAGGCTACGCATGAGCCACCTCCTGGAAACGTCGGGACACGATGTCCGCTAGGGACTCTCCCAGCGGTGGAAGCACCTTTCGGTGCTGTGGGTTAGATGGATTGTCGGAATGGGAAGCAAGGCGGTCGAGCAACAGGCCAGGGCTGACGAATAGCGGCACAACCACTTCGCTATGAGAACTGGACGCGATGCGCCCAGCTTCGCGATTCCGATTCTCACTGCGAGACGCGTGTGCGTCTCGCGCGTGAGCGTCTCGCGCGTGAGCGTCTCGCGCGTGAGCGTCTCGCGCGTCTCGCGTAGCATAGGCAGCCTCTGCCTCACATCCGGTGAGCTCACCCACGCGACGGGCAAGATCCGCGACAGCGGCATTAGCCTGCTCATCGGAAGAACCAACGGAATAAACCACTACTTTATCGCTACCGGCAGGAACCTGCGCGGCGAGAAGCTGAGCCATGTCCTCTCCGGTGCCGAGGCCACGGGCTCGACGCAGAGGAAGACCCGACGATGCAGTAGCACCGTTTATCGCGGCGGGCACGTCCACGCGTTGGTGATAGCCCTCAGTGAAGAGCAATGGAACGACAACAGCATCGCGCTCTCCGCGTTGAGCCAACTCTTGTGTTGCTGACTCTAACGTCGGCTCATTGAATTCGAGGTGCGCGGCCATAGCCGGAACGCCGGCGAGTAAACCTGCGGCACGGGTCAGGGCCTCCACGTGTGGTGCGGCTGCTGGGTGGCGCGAGCCGTGTGACAACGTAATGAGTGCGGTCATGATGGCTCTCCTCAGTTAAACGTTAGGCCTTCGGCGCAGTGGAGTGACCGCGTCGAGCTAGGGAACGCTTGAGTGCTTCGTTGGCAGACACCGTCGGCGCGGGAGCTACCGGGGCATCGTCTTGGCCATAAAAGCGCAGCGAGAAGATGCGCAGGCACTCTTCGCACTTCCAGGCAAAGTCGTCTTCCTCATCCGGGAATAGATTGGTGCCGGCGCAGTAGGGGCAGTACGCCGGGTGGTTGCGGTTGGGGTTGGGCTCGCGGCGGAAATTCACTGCAGGTCCTCCTCATCAGCGCGCAGGACCCAGTGGCGGAACTCTTCGCCGTCGTCGCGCTGCGCTTTGTACTTTTTGACCAAGCGGATGACGTACTCCGGCAGCTCGTCGGCCACGACCTTGTGACCGCGCAGCTTGCGGCCCCAGTCCGGAGAGAGACCCAGCGCACCGCCCAGGTGCACTTGGAAACCTTCCACGCGGTTGCCGTCCGCATCAGTGACAATCTGGCCCTTAAGGCCGATGTCAGCCACCTGCGAGCGAGCGCACGCGTTCGGGCAACCGTTGAGAGCGATGGAAAGGGGAACGTCGAGGTCACCCAAGGTGTCCTCCAGGATGTCGACGAGCTCAATGGCGCGGGCCTTCGTGGTCACGTGCGCGAGCTTGCAGAACTCCAGGCCGGTGCAGGAGATAACGCCGCGACGGAACTCGGAGGGTTGGGAGTACAGTCCCGTCTCATCAAGCGCACGAGAAAGCTCTGGGATGTCCTTTTCCTCCACGTCGAGGAAAAGCAGCTCCTTCATCGGGGTCGTGCGGATACGCGTAATGCCAAAATTCTCTGCCACGTCCGCGATGGCAATGAGCTGTTCGCCTGTCGCGTGGCCCACGGTGGGCTTTACGCCAACGTAGAACTTGCCGTCCTGCTGGCGGTGCACGCCGACGTGGTCACGGTTGCCGGGAGCGACGGGGAGCGGGAGGCCGTCGAGAAGCGGTTCGTCCAGGTACTCCTCTTCGAGGACCTGACGGAACTTCTCAATGCCCCACTGCGCCACGAGGAACTTCAGGCGCGCACGGTTGCGGTTGCGGCGGAAGCCGTAGTCACGGAAGATGCGGGCCACTCCAGCCCAGACCTCCGGTACACGCTCGAGTGGGATCCAGGCACCGAGGGACTGCGAGAGCATCGGGTTGGTGGACAGACCGCCGCCGACAAAGCAATCGAAGCCGGGACCGTACTCAGGGTGGTTGGTGCCAACGAAAGCGACATCCTGGATTTCGTGGGTAACGTCCTGACGGGCGTTGCCGGAGATTGCGCTCTTGAACTTGCGCGGCAGGTTATGGAACTCATCGCGCAGCAGATAATCGTTCTTAATCTCTTCGATGGCAGGGGTGGCATCGATAATCTCATCCGCTGCCACGCCAGCAACGGGAGAGCCGAGAATGACACGAGGCACGTCGCCACAGCCCAGCAGGGTATCTAGGCCAACGGAGCGCAACTTCTCCCAGATGGCGGGGACATTCTCAATCTCAATCCAGTGCAGCTGAATGTTCTGGCGATCGGTGAAGTCGGCCGTCGACCGAGCATAATCGCGAGAAATCTCTCCCACTGCGCGCAGTTTGGCGGGATCGGCGCAGCCACCATCGAAGCGCACGCGCATCATGAAGTACTCATCCTGCAGCTCAGCGTTGGAGAGCTTGGAGGTCATCTCTCCGCCCAAGTTCTGGTTGCGCTGGGTATAGAGGCCCAACCATTTAAAACGTGGGGCAAGGTCTTCGGGTGGAATGGAGGAAAATCCCTGCTTGGAGTAGATGTCGATGACGCGCTGGCGTACCGCGAGGGCGTCGTCAGCCTGCTTAATCTCCTCGTCAGTGTTGAGCGGGGAGGTACCGTCAATCTTCCACTGGCCTTCCGGCTTCTTCGCGCGAGGCTTTCGCTGTGTGGCGGTGGTCATAGTCTGCTGCCTTTCGTCGGTTAGTGAAAACCTACCGGTCTAGACGAAACAGACAAAGCAGTCTTTTTTATTTTCGGAGCAATATGCGAAGCACGCTGCGTCTATGCCACAATGATCTCCGAATGTAATTAGGCATAGTTGCCCAACAGCAGACAAGACGGTTCAATAAAGCCCACGCTTGTTAAAGAACTAAGCTTTCGATAGTTAGTACAACACTCCGAAAGGTCATCCATGACTCAGCAGCCCCTGAAAGTAGCCGTCATCGGCGCCGGCCCGGCCGGCATTTACGCATCCGACATCCTGGTGAAGAAAACCGGCGGCAACGTTCAGATCGATCTCATCGAGCAGATGCCCGCACCGTTTGGCCTCATCCGCTACGGCGTGGCACCGGACCACCCGCGCATTAAGGGCATTGTCAACTCCCTGCACCGCGTGCTCGATTCCGAACAGATCCGTCTGCTGTCCAACATCACCGTGGGCCGCGATGTTACTGTCGCCGAGCTCGAGGAGTACTACGACGCTATCGTCTTCGCTACCGGTGCCGTTGGCGACTTGGGTATGACCATCCCCGGCTCCGACCTCGAGGGCGTGCATGGCGCAGGCGAGTTCGTCGGCTTCTACGACGGCAACCCGCGCTTCGAGCGTTCCTGGGACCTCTCCGCCAAGGACGTCGCTGTCATCGGCGTGGGCAACGTGGGCCTTGATGTGGCCCGCATCCTGGCCAAGACTGGCGACGAGCTTAAGGAAGCCACCGAGATCCCCGATAACGTCTACGAGTCCCTGGCTAAGAACCAGGCCACCACCGTGCGTGTTTTCGGCCGCCGTGGTCCGGCGCAGGCCAAGTTCACCCCGCTGGAGCTCAAGGAGCTCGACCACTCCCCGACCATCAACGTGGTCGTGGACCCGGAGGACATTGACTACGACGAAGCCTCCCTCAAGGCTCGCGAAGAGGCCAAGTCCTGCGACTTGGTCTGCCAGACCCTCGAGGGCTATGCCATCCGCGAACCTAAGGATGCCCCGCATACCCTGCAGATTCATCTCTTTGAGCAGCCGGTCGAGTTTATCGGTGAAGATGGCAAGGTGACTGCCGTGAAGACCGAGCGCACCGCCCTCAACGGTGATGGCTCTGTGTCCGGCACCGGCAAGTTCACCGAGTGGCCGGCGCAGGCCGTCTACCTGGCCGTGGGCTACCGCTCCGATGCCATCGAAGGCGTGCCTTTCAACACGCAGAAGAACGTCATCAACAACGACGGCGGCCACGTCGTCGATCTCGACGGCACCATCGTGCCGGGCCTCTACACCACCGGCTGGATCAAGCGTGGTCCGGTGGGGCTTATCGGCAACACCAAGTCCGACGCCACGGAGACCATCGGCATGCTGCTTGACGACGCCCAAGCGGGCAACCTTTCCCACTCCCGTGACGAGGACATCGTCGAGCTCTTCAAGTCCAAGGGCCTGGAGCACCTGACCTGGGAGGGCTGGAAGAAGCTGGACGCCGCCGAGCGCGCCCTGGGCGAGGCCGAGGGCCGCGAGCGCAAGAAGTTTGTCGAGTGGGAAGAGATGATTACCCACTCGCGCGACTAGGCTGCTGCCTCAAGGCTGGGCCCACAGCCCCGACGGCAGATCCTCGCCGCCAACGGCAAGGCCTCCTGAACTAAAACTGCCCTATCTGACGAAACTCTCGTCTCCGCCGCAATTAACGCGGAGAAGATCGTCAGTTAGGGCAGTTCTTGTCTCAAGGGCTGCGCGTGAAGGCACATGCCCTCACGCTACGCGCGGATGATGGCGAGGACCTCGTCGACGATGGCCTGCACCTCGCCGGCAGTCTTTGCTTCAACATTGAGGCGCAGCAGCGGCTCGGTGTTGGAGGCGCGCACGTTGAACCACGCATCAGTGCCCTTGAGCTGCACGGTCACACCATCAAGCTCGTCGACGGACTCAATCTTGTCCGCCAACTCATCCAGTACGCGCTGCGTCGTAGCCTTCTGATCCTCCACGGTGGAGTTGATTTCACCCGAAGCCTCGTAGCGCGAGTACTGCGCCATGAGCTCGCTCAACGGCTTGTCCTGCTCACCCAGCGCGGCGAGCACATGCATGGCCGCGAGCATGCCAGAATCGGCATTCCAGAACTCCTGGAAGTAGTAGTGCGCAGAGTGCTCGCCACCGAAGACTGCCTTGTGTTCAGCCATCTGGGCCTTGATGAAGGAGTGGCCCACGCGGGTGCGCACGGCCTTGCCGCCCTTCTCCGCGATGAGCTCCGGAACGGTCTTCGAGGTAATCAGGTTATGGATTACCGTGGAGCCCGGGAACTTGTCCAAGTAGCGCTCCGCCACCAGGGCGCAGATGGCGGACGGCGAGACCGGTTGGCCCTTCTCATCCACCACGAAGCAACGGTCGGCATCGCCATCGAAGGCAAGGCCGATATCCGCCTTTTGCTCAACGGTGAACTTCTGCAGATCCACCAGGTTCTTTGGATCGAGCGGGTTCGCCTCGTGGTTCGGGAAGGTGCCGTCGAGCTCAAAGTAGAGATCACGGACGTCGAAAGGCAGGCCCTCAAAGACCGCCGGGACGGTGTGTCCGCCCATGCCGTTGGCAGCGTCGACAGCCACGACGAGTGGGCGGGAGCCCTCCAGGGGAACCAGACCGCGCAGGAGGGCGGCATAGTCTCCCAGCACCTCACGCTCGGTGACGGTACCTGGCTCACCGTCGTAGGCCGGGGTGCCGTCGATGAGCATGTCCTTGATCTGCTCCAGACCGGTCTCTTGGCCTACCGGCACAGCCCCGGCCCGGCAGAGTTTGATGCCGTTGTACTTCGCCGGGTTGTGGGAGGCGGTAAACATGGCGCCTGCGCAGTTGAGGTCACCAGCAGCAAAGTAGAGCTCATCAGTAGAGGTCAGGCCCAGCATAATGACGTTGACGCCTTGTGCTGCAGCGCCTTCGGCGAAGGCTGCTGCCAGCTGCGGGGAGGACGGGCGCATGTCATGGCCCACCGCCAGGGTTTTCTCGCCTTCGCCGCGCAGGATGGCCGCATAAGCTGCGCCGGTATCCCGCACGAAGGTTTCGTCGATGTCCTCGCCCACAACGCCACGGACGTCATAAGCCTTGATCACTGCATTGAGCTGTTCACGAGTTCGCATAGCCCTACAGCATACTCATGTCCTCTTGCGCCTCTGCGCTGGGAAACACGGTGCAAAGGAAACCTAAAATGCTCGTGCTGAGCGCTAGTCGGCGTCTGGCACCACCGTCAGGTGCGCGCGGCGGCGTTGGCGAGCGTCGTGGACTCGCCGGGTGCGAAAGACCGGATGGTTGGAGTTGCGTGGATCCGCGCCGTCGAAGGTGGCGGAGTAGTCGATGGGGTCAGCTCCGGAACCGGTCGTGGAGTCGTCGACCAGGCCGGTGGTCACGCGGCCAGCCTCACGCACGGCCTCAGCCAGAGCGGTGAGGTCATCATCCTCATCGAGCTCGATGCGATCCACACGGACCATCTCCCACCCTTGGGGCGCAGTGATGCGCTCGCTGTGCTTCTCGCACAGGTCCCATGCATGGGGATCAGTATCTTCAGACAGTGGGCCCACAACGGCGGTTTGTTGGGCGTAAGCATAGGTCAACGTAGCCACGGCGGGACGGCCGCAGCCGGGGCGGGAGCAACGGCGGGAGCTATTCACGGCCCCAAGTCTAAACCCAAACTTGAGATTTCGATAGTCCTACACGGCGTGCCCCCTGCCCGAGCATCGCCACCGCGCCTTAAACTAAGCCGCATGAACACGCCCCGCCCCCACATCCGCCCGGCCCGCCACCGTCATGGCCGCGGCGCTCGCGGGCCTCTACTCCCCCATGCAATTCCCCGATACCGCAGCAGCGCTGAGCGCTTCGACATGGCTGTACTCGAAGCCTACGCGCCCATCCAAAACGCTTTCGCCGATCAGCTCGCTGGCCTAGACCTAGCCGTCGACACCGTACCCCGCATGCGCCTGTCCGCGGACATGACAGTCATGCCCGATGAGATCATTGCGGACGGTCCCGTCCCCTTGGGGCGCATCGTGCCTGCCGGAGTCGATTCAGCGGGGCAACCGACCCGTGCTCGCCTGGTCATCTTCCGCATGCCAGTAGAGGAACGCGTGCGCTCAGCCCGGGAGCGCGAAGAACTGCTGTCCACTGTGCTCACCGCACTTGTCGCCAATTACCTCAATGTGGATCCAGAAGATATTGATCCGCGTTTTAGCTGGTAAAACACAGCTCTCCCCCGCCACACCCTGCGGGAAGCAAAGTATGACGGGGGAGAGGGAGATGCTGCACTACCAGATCCGCTGCGCTAACCGATTTCACGTTTTAATCGGCGGCGCTCACGGTCTGACAACCCACCCCAGATTCCAAAGCGCTCATCATGCTCAAGCGCATATTCGAGGCATTCATCACGCACGGCGCAGGCCTGGCAAATACGTTTGGCCTCACGCGTTGAGCCTCCCTTTTCCGGGAAGAAGGCTTCCGGATCCGTCTGGGCGCACAGCGCCTGGTCTTGCCACTCCTGCTCGACGGCACCAAAGAGTTCATCGAGCGACATCTCTGCAGCAGCACCGCCACGGAGAATAGCGCTGTTATTCGTTGTATTGTCCACGCCGCTTCCTTTCTCCGAGGTCGTTTCTCTCTTTTAGTCGGTGGCACCGACCGTACACCGAAGGTTGTTCTCGGTGCCCTGCCCGCCGTGCCGTTGATTACACTGATGTCATTTCACACCGGATCACTAAATATCGTCAACCTGTCGGGAGTCATTTTTCCGCAATCCCGGCAAAAACGCTGCACACGATCCTCAACTTTCACATCAGTCACAACACCCCAGCCATGGGGGTGAACATCGGGGGTACTACATGTAGTGGCTACCCCCTACCCTGTGAACAATTCCAAGGTTTCTCCGGCGTGTCGCCACCCACCCGCGCAGATCTCGTGGATCTCAACCGCACCACTAAAACCATCCGTCACGGCAAAAAGAGGCGCTGGGAAGGTATTTTCCCAGCGCCGAGGCTTAAAATCGTTGCGTAGGTACGTCTAAGCGCTAGCTACAGCTTTGCGCTTAGGCATCTGAACTGAAACGCACTCCCGCATCCGGAAGAGTCACGCCCGGGAAGACACGCATGCCGCCCTGCAGCTCGCAGCGCGCACCAATCGTCGCACCTTCACCGATGACGCAGTTATCGATGTGCGCATTGGCTCCGATGTGCGCACCCGAAGCGATGATGGAATTGCTAATGATGGCGCCCGGCTCAATGGTCACCCCATCGAAGACCACGGTGCCATCAAGGCGCGAGCCCGCGCCGATGACCGAGCCACGCCCCACAGCCGTGCCCGAGAGCAACAGCACGCCACCCGCAATGCCGGCGGACTCATCCACCACAGACTCACCGGTGCGACCGGTCAGCAGCGGCGAGTGCGCGATGCCGCGCACTAGATCAGAAGAACCACGCACGAAATCATCTGGGCGGCCCATATCGCGCCAGTAGGAGTTGTCCACGTGGCCCACAACGAGGTGACCGGACTCCAGAAGCTGCGGGAAGGTCTCACGCTCAACGGAGACCACGCGATCAGCCGGGATGGTCTCAATAACCTCGCGCTTGAACACGTAGCAACCAGCATTAATCTGGTTTGTCGGCGGATCCTCGGTCTTCTCCAGGAAGGCCGTTACTCGGCCATTGGAGTCCGTAGGAACGCAACCAAATGCGCGCGGGTCCGCCACGTTCAGCAGGTGCATCGTGACATCTGCCTGCTTGGAGTGATGCGTATCGAGGATGCCATTGAGGTCCATGCCGGAGAGCACGTCACCGTTGAACACCATGACGGTGTCCTGGCGCAGCTTGTCGTAGACGTTGCGGATACCACCACCGGTGCCCAGCGCGGTCTCCTCCACCACGTACTCAATCTCTAGGCCCAAATCCGAGCCATCGCCGAAGTACTCCTCAAAGACCTCAGCCTTAAAGGACGTGGAGAGCACAACGTGCTCGATTCCGGCCTCCTTGATACGGGCCAGAAGGTGCTGGAGGAAGGGGTAGTTGGCCGTCGGCAGCATGGGCTTCGGCGTGCCAATCGTCAGCGGGCGCAGGCGGGTGCCGCGGCCTCCCACCAGAATGACGGCATCGGCCGTCGATCCCCACTGGGGTGCTGATTCAGTCATATCGATCCTTAAACTCTCACAGATAAGTTACCGTTAGTGTATAGGCCACGAGCCCTAGGAACCGTCACGGCACGCGCTCAAAGCCAGCCCACGTACCCGCAACCCCAGCCACAGTGCCGCCCGCAGCGGTGCCTCGAACCAGTGCGGGTACCGATCTGCCTGGAAACGGTAGGCGGAGTCATGGTGCGCTCGTAGCATCGCGCCGCGGTGCGCCTTCGTCGAATGGCCTTTGGCGTGCGTAATGACCGCCGACGGGCAGAAAATATTGCTCCACCCGGCCCGAGTGAAGCGATCGCCCAAGTCCACGTCTTCCATATACATGAAGTAGCGCTCATCAAAGCCGCCAATGGCGTCAAAGGCTTCCCACCGCACCAAGAGACAGGAGCCAGAGAGCCATCCAGCTGTACGCTCGCTGCTCATGTCCGCATCATTGCGGTAGGCCTTCGACCACGGGTTGGACGGCCACACCGTTCCAAAGAGCGCGTGCCCGATTCCAGTGGTGAGCGTCGGCACCGCGCGCGCGGAGGGATAGTTGGTACCATCCGGCTCCACGATGCGCGGGCCGACCGCCGCTGCCTGCGGATGGCGGCGTGCACAAGCGATGAGCTCGTCTAAGGAACCTTCACTAAAAGTCACATCCGGATTAGCAATGAGGAAGAACTCCTCATCCACTCCCCTTGTACGTGCGAAACGGGCACCCGCGTTCATACCAGCGCCATAGCCACTGTTTCCTCCAGTATCGAGGAATTCCACGTCCTCATGATCCCGCGCGGCAGCCTCGGGCACGCCATCCGTGGAGCCATTGTCGGCGAGGATGGTGAGGGTTGGGTGGGACGTCGCCAAGCACAGCGAGGATAAAAAGTCACTAAGGTAGCGGCCCGGGGAAAACGTCACCGTGACCACTGCCAGGGGTTTGCGTAATTCTTTCACGATGGCATCGAGCGTACCCAACGGCGACGCGCGCACGCGCACGCGACACTGCTTCACGTTTTCGGCACCTACTCCCTTAAACTATTGCCGTGACTTCCCCGAACTCCCCGCGCGCCGCCCGCCATATCCAGGCCGCGCCGTCGCAGTCCGCGCCCGCTACCCAGCACGGCTCCACGCCGGTGAAGGCCCTCGTAGCTTGCCTTTCCGCCGTGGTCCTCGTGCTCTCCGGCGTGGGCTACTTCACCGTGGGCAAGTTGGGCAATGACATCTCTTCAGCGTCCAGTTTGGCCCTGGGCAACGATGGTGGATTCAAGGACAAGGGCATTGACGGCGCCGTGGATATCCTTCTCGTGGGCAAGGATTCCCGCACCGACGCCAAGGGTAATCCCCTATCTGAGCAGGAGCTTGCGGACCTGCATGCCGGCGTGGATGAGGGCGAGGAGAATACGGACACCATCATGGTCATCCGCATTCCGAACGACGGCTCCCGTGCCACGGCCGTGTCCATCCCGCGTGATACCTATGTGCACGACAGCGAATTTGGCAACACCAAAATCAACGCCGTCTTTGCGCTGCACAAGTCCGCCAAGATGGAGGAGCTGCAGCAGGAGAATGCCGAAGCGGAGGCTCTGGGCAAGAAGCCACCGCATACGGAAAAAGAGATGGAGCAGGCTAGCACTGAGGCTGGCCGCACCGGGCTGATTTCCATGGTGCGTACCCTCACTGACGTCAGCGTTGATCACTACGCCGAGGTGGGACTGCTGGGCTTCGTGCTGCTTACCGACGCCGTCGGGGGCGTCGATGTCTGCCTCAACGACGATGTAGACGACCCGATGTCCGGCGCGAAGTTCCCGAAGGGCCGCCAAACCCTGCAGGGAGCTGAAGGCCTGTCCTTCGTGCGCCAGCGCTACGAGCTCCCGCGCGGCGACCTCGACCGTATCGTGCGCCAGCAGGCCTACATGGCCTCCCTGACCTCAAAGGTCCTGGATTCTGACACTCTGACCTCGCCCGGCAAGCTCAATAAGATTGCCGATGCAGTCGAGCGTTCCGTCGTCATTGACAACGACTGGGACATCATGGGCTTCGTAACCCAGCTCGCGGGTCTGGCCGGCGGCAACGTGACCTTTACGACTATCCCGGTGACCTCTATTTCTGGCACCGGCGATTACGGCGAGTCTGTCGTTACCATCGACGCGGCCGAGGTGCATCGCTTTATGGATGACCTGGCTAAGTCCCAAGAAGCTGCGGAAGACGACAAAAAATCCGAGGAAGCTGCCGCGGACGAGGCCGCCAATGACGGTGAGAAACCCGTGGCTGAGGGCCTCAACCTCCACGTGCTCAACGCTGGCACGATTGACGGCATGGCCGGTGGCATTGGCACATGGCTCAAGAACGTGGGCTATACCGTCGAGCGCACGGCCAATGCGCAGTCCGGTATCTACGCCGAATCCCAGGTCGTGGCTGCGGATGCCAACGACGAGCGCGCCCTCGCCCTGGCTGAGCAGCTCGGTGGATTGCCGGTCACCGCGAACGAGGAGCTTGAACCGGATACCTTCATCGTCGTGGCTACCGATGATTACGCCGGTCCAAAGGATGACTCCGCCATGGAGCAAGAGGCTGAAGCGGAATCGAACCAGGTGGCCGAAGACCAGCAGGTAGGCACCCCGGGCGATGACTTTGGCACTGCTGAGGTGGCGCCGGAGATCGATGCCGGTGGCGACGGCCCGCGTTGTGTGAACTAAAGACCCCGTGGCGGGCTTCGTGCTCGCCACCTACGATGGGCGGACATGGAACTCCTTCAGCATCTCCTGTCCGCCGATGCCTCCGCACCGCGCCTGAGCGTCTACAACGAGGCCGACGGCACGCGCATGGACTTCTCGGCGCAAACGCTGGAGAACTGGACCTCCAAGATTGCCAACATGCTGCTGGAGGAGCTCGATCTTGAGCCCGACTCGGACTCCCGCATTCTCATCGACCTTCCGGTTTCCTGGCAGGCAGCCGTCATCGCCCTCGGCGCACTCGCTGCCGGCGTTCCCTTTGACGTCACCGATGGGGCGGCTGCCATGCAGCCGCACGCCGACGATATTGCCGTGGTATTCACCTCCCCCGAGGCCTTTAGCGAAGGCTCCGGAATCTCCGGCGCCGATACCGTGCTCGTGACTCAAGATCCCTTCGGGCGCGGCGTCGTGGAAAGCGGTGGTGAACTGCCAGTCGGCACCATCGACTTTGGTCCCACGGTCCGCTTCTATGGCGATCACTTCTACGGTTCCACCACTCCGCTTCCGGAGCTTTTCCCCACCGACTTAGGTGCTGAGCGCGTGCTGTCTCCAGGGTGGAGCGATACCGCCTCCTTCCAACGTGCTGTGTTAGAGCCACTGGCTGCAGGCGGCTCAGCCGTCATCGTGGCGGGCCTGTGCTCGGCGGACCGTTTGGAGGAAATCGCGGACAACGAGAAGGTCACCGTCCACGCTTAAGCAGCACCGTGAGATAGTGGAGCAATGCTCAGCTGGCTCTACATCTTCATCGGAGTGCTCATCCTCGTGGGCACAATCTGCCAGGGCACCATCGGATTTGGGCTGGGCACCATCGCCACCCCTATCTTGGCGCTGATTAAGCCAGAGCTGGTTCCCACGCTCATCCTCCTGCTGGCCTTCGTCATTTCAACCACGACGATGCTCAAAGCACGCTCCGCGGTGTCCTGGGACATCGTGGCTATTTCCTCCATCGCGCGCATCCCTGGTTCACTCGCCGGCGCATGGGCCATTGCCTCTCTTTCCCACCGCGGGCTGTCCATTTTCATCGGTTGCGCCGTCATCTTCGCCATGACCTTGTCCAGCCTCGGCTGGTCACCCAAGCGCACCACGACCAACCTTGCGGTGGCCGGCGTTGCTTCCGGATTCCTGGGAACTTCGACTTCCATCGGTGGCCCGCCCATGGCACTAGTGCTTAAAGGCTATGACCCCGCCCGCGTGCGCGGCACCCTGTCGGGCACGTTCATCATCGGATGCACCATCTCGCTAGCCATCTTGGGCTTAAGCGGGCAAATTACCGGTCTGCAGCTCACTGCCGCCGCAGCCTACCTGCCGGTAGCCATCGTGGGCCTCATCGCCGCCAGCTACCTCAACCGCTTCATCAACGCCAAGGTGCTCAACCGCATCGTGCTCGTGGTGGCTATCAGCGCGGCCTTGGCGCTCATTGTTGAGGGTCTGGTTGCAGCCTAGCGTCCGCGATCTGCTGTCGGGCTCAACTGCCAGGATCACGCTCCGCACTGCCCACTAGGAGTGCACCGCCCAGCGCCAAGAAAACAGCTCTAGCGAAGAGAGCCCTCAATAAAACTGCGAAACCGCCGGGCAATCTGCGCAATCTCCTCCCCCGCGTAGTGTCCTGGCGACCAGGCCGCCACCAGTGGCACCCCACCCAGAGCCTTTCCGCCGTCAACTACGTCGAAGCCCACCAGCCGCGCCGGCTGCAGCTCTGTCATCAGGGCCACGGCCTGGCCTGAGCGGGCTAAGGCACTCAAGGTTGCGGTGTCATCGCACTCGACGTGAAAGCCGAGGCTCAAGCCTGCCCTTCCAATAAAGGAATCAAGCACTCCACGAGAAACACTGCTGCGCGACGGCAAAGCGAGGCGCTCGTGCAGCAAGCGGGCCACCTCCACGCTGGTCGAACCCGCGCACTCCAATGCCAGAGGATGGCTTGGCGGGACCCAAGCCCGAACGGGAACAGATCCCAGTGGCAGTGAGGTCACATCAGGCCCCGGCGGAATGGGAGCAATGACAAGGTCGGCGGTGCCCTCCAATACGGCGAACACATCATAATGCGACACCGGAAACGTCGTGAGCAAGGGAATAGAGGAACCGGCTGCCTCAATGAACGGTGCGAGCAGGGTGGAGATTGTTGTCGGCGTCGCCGCTACCCGCAGTGCGGCGACATGCCCAGATCGCAGGGCCTCCACCGACCGCCCAGCACGCGCGGATTCAGCGAGGAGACGGCGGCAGGTTGGGATGAGGGCGTGTGCTGCATCGCTCAGTGCTAGTGAGGATCCAGCCCGCACGAAAAGCTCCAAATCCAGTTCCTTCTCAAAGCGGCGTAGTTGCCGACTCAGCGCCGGCTGGGTTATTCCAAGGCGTGCCGCGGCTGCGGTCACCGTGCCGGCGTCCGCGAGCGCGAGAAAGTATGTGGCTTTCACCATGTCCATTCCCCTACTTTTAGCACGCTTCATGCCTTCAAGGCATAGGTTTCCAACTTTCCAGGCATTAGACAACATGACATCACCAAAGAATAATGAGACCACCACCACAACAACTCCAGGGAGGTCCTCCATGTCACACGTCGGCGCCGCCATTGCCGAATCCCTCGCCGCCCACGGCGTGAGCCGCGCATTCCTCGTTCCCGGTGAAAGCTTCTTGCCCGTCCTCGATGGGCTTTATGACAGCCCCGTTGAAGCCATCGTTACCCGCCAGGAAGGCGGCGCCTCCTACATGGCGGAGGCACACGGCAAGGCTACGGGCCAGCCTGGCGTTGCCATGGTGACCCGCGGCCCCGGCGCGGCCAACGCCTTCGTGGGCATCCACACCGCCTGGCAGGATGCCACCCCGCTCGTCCTCTTCGTGGGCCTTATCCCCCACGCCGACCGCGACCGCGAGTCCTTCCAGGAATTTGATCCCAAGGCCTGGTTCGGCACCCAGGCCAAGCAGGTCTTCGTCCTCGATGACCCGTCGCGCGCCTCCCGCGTCGTGGCCGAGGCTTTCTTCCAGGCACAGCAGGGCCGCCCCGGCCCCGTCATCGTAGGCCTGCCCGAGGACATCCTGCACCGCGAGTTCACCGGCACCATCCACCCACCCATCCCGGTGTCCGAGGGCGCGCTTTCCGACGATCACCTAAATTTCCTCTCCCACGAACTCAGCCAAGCAGAGCGTCCGTTAATTTTTGCCGGCGGTCCGCGCTGGACCCCGGAGGCCGCGGAAAAGATCGCTCGCTTCGCCGAAGAGCACCGTATCCCTATCATCCAGGACTTCCGCGCCGCTGACCGCGTGCCCTTCGACTCCCCCGCCAATGCAGGTTGGTTGGGTTATGGACGCGATCCGCGCGCGGCGCAGCTACTCGAAGATGCCTCGCTCGTCATCGAAGTCGGTGCCGTTCTTGGTGATGTCCCCACCGACGGCTACACCCTGCGCCAGTCCCCGCAGGCACGCAACATCGCCATCAACCCCGATACCAGCTTGCGCGGCCACTCAGTGGCCCTCGAAGAGCACATCGTGGCGAGCCCCGTTGCCTTTGCGAACGCCCTGGAACGCCTGAACGTAGAGGGCGCAGAGAAGCGCGGCGAGTGGTTCGACACCGCCCACGCCAACCATCTTGAGTTCGCCACCCTCCCCGAGCCGGCAGACTACCGCCCCGGCAAGGACGGCACCGCCCACATGGAGGCCATCCTCGCAGCGCTCCATGAGCAGCTGCCTAAGGATTCCCTCTACACCTTCGGCGCTGGCAACCACTGCATCTGGGCGCAACAGTTCTTGCGCTCGACGATCTATCCCTCGCAGTTCAGCGTGCGCAATGGCTCCATGGGCTACTCCGTTCCAGCCGCGGTAGCCACCAAACTACAGTTCCCCGAGCGCACCGTGGTCACCATTGCTGGCGATGGCGAATACCTCATGAACGGCCAAGAGCTCGCCACCGCACTTCAGTACGGTGCCCCCTTCCTCATCATCGTCATGTCCAACGGCGAGTTCGGAACAATTCGCGATCACCAGAAGAAGCACTTCCCCGATCGTGTTTCCGGCACGCAGTTGGTCAACCCCGACTTCGGGGCCGTCGCCCGCGGCTTCGGTGCTCACGGCGAACTCGTCACCGATGATTCTCAAGCACCGGAGGCCGTCGCCCGTGCCCTTGCAGCCATCCAGGAAGAAGGTATCCCTGCACTCATCAACGTCATCACAGACCAAGACCACTCCCTACCCATCGAATAGAGGAGGCTCACCATGAGCACCACACACAATTCCCCGACCACATCTTCCGTGCCCGCCAGCGAACTGAAAGAAGGTGAGCACCTCGTCGGTGATGATGTCGTGGCCAAACAGCGCCCCGCTGCCTCTACTGCCTCGTGGATCATTACCCTCTTCGGCACCGCCGTGGGTGCTGGTATCCTCTTCCTGCCGCTCAACGCCGGTGGCTTCGGCTTCTGGCCGCTGGTCTTCGCCACCGTCTTCATCCTGCCGCTGGTGTACTTCTCCCACCGCACCTACGCGCGCATCGTGGCCGGCGCCCCAAAGGAAGACCACGGCAAGGACATCCTCGAGCTGGTCACCCAGTACCTAGGTAAAGGCTCTGGAGTCATCTTCGCCTTGTTGTATTGGATTACGGTCTTCTCCACCGTGCTCATTTATGGTGTCTCCATCACCAACGCCGTGGACAGCTTCATTGTGAACCAGCTCGGCGGCCCGTCGCTGAATCGCTGGCTGCTCGCCACGATCTGCGTCGGCATCATGACCGGTGGATTTGCCATCGGCCGCAAGCCCATGATCTGGCTGGCCCAGGTACTGGTCTACCCTCTCATCATCGCGCTGGCGGTGACCTCGTTGTACCTCATCCCGCGCTGGGATCTCCAGAGCTTTATCCACTTCGACGACGGCGCCGATGGCTGGGGCCAGATGCTGAAAGGCATCTTCCTCATCCTGCCGGTGCTGGTCTTCTCCTTCTCCCACATGGCGGCGCTGTCGCAGTTCGCCATCGATATGCAGCCGCAGTACGGCGAGAAGACCGAAAAGCGCGTCTCCCGCACGGAGCTCTACACCGCCATCCTCCTCGTGGTGTTCACCATGTTCTTCGTGTGGTCCTGCGTCCTTGCCTTGGGCGCGGACGGCATGAATGAGGCGCTGGAGCAAAACATTCCGGTGCTCTCCTACTTCGCCAACGTCACCGGCACACCCTTCATGGCGTATATGGCGCCCATCGTCGTTATCTGCGCCATTGTGTCCTCCTACTTCGGCCACATGCTCGGCGCCGAAGAGGGCACGGAGTACCTGCTTAAGACTGCCGCGCCCCAGCTGGCAGAAAAGGTTTCGCGCCGTAGCCTTCTCAACATCATCTACCTCATCGCTTTCGTGGGCACCACGCTTGTGGCAGTCTTCAACCCATCGATCATTTCCATGATTTCCGTGGTCTCCGGTGTGTTCGTGGCGTTCATTGTCTACATCGTGCCGGTGTACATGTTCAAGAAACTGGACGTCTACAAGAAATTCCGTAACGACCCCTGGAACTACTTCGTCTTCGGTATGGGCGTGCTCATCATGGCCGTCACCATCTGGGACCTGCTTTAGAAAGGAATCCGCATGCTTCGCAGCGATCTCTCCAGCTTCCCTGAGTACAAGGTGGGCAAGGATTTTCCTGATGCCCTCAAACTGTCCTCGAACGAGGTTGCCTTCCAGCCTTCGGAGAACATCATCGCCGCGGCTGCCGACGCCGCCCGCACCACCAACCGTTACCAACAGCCGGGCTCTCCGGAGCTCACCAACGCTCTGTGCAACTACCTCGACGTGCCTGCGGACAACATCTTTGTCTCCGCTGGTTCCACCCCGATTTTGCAGGCCACCATCTTGGCCTGCTGCCAAACGGGCGATGAGGTCATCGTGCCCTGGCGCAGCTTTGAGGCTTATCCCCTCTACGTCCGCATGGCTGGTGCTACCCCGGTACTCACCCCGCTGACGGCGGACTACCGCGTGGACCTCGATGCCGCCCTCGCCGCCCTCAACGACAAAACCAAACTCATCATCCTGTGCAACCCCAATAACCCCACGGGCACGGTCATTACCCGCGGCGAATTCCGCGCGTTCATGGACCGTGTGCCTGAGGACGTCGTCGTCCTCCTCGACGAAGCCTACTGGGAGTACAACGATGCCCCCGATACCCCGGACTCCGTCGAGGAATACACCCGCTACCCCAACTTGCTGGGCGTGCGTACGTTCTCCAAGGCCTGGGGCCTCGCCGGAATGCGCGTGGGTTATGCGGTAGCCGGCAGGGAGATCATCAACGCCCTGCGGTTGCTCTCCCTTCCCCTGACGGTCACCGCCATGGCGGAGATGGCCGCGGTGGAGGTACTCAAGCACCACGACGAGCTTCTCGACGCCGTCGCCATCACCAAAGCCCAGCGCGACCGCGTCGCACACGAGCTGGGGGCTGAGCAATCCTATGGCAACTTCGTGTGGCTCCCGCGCGGGGACGCCGCGGAAGTAGAGCAGAAGATCCTTGAGCAAGGAGTGGTCATTCGCCGCTACCTCGACGAAGGTGTTCGCGTATCGATCACCAACGAGGAAGAGACAACGCAGTTCTTGGAGGCATGGCAGCGTGCGGGCATTAAGCCGTGGACGGGCTAACTAGTTCGCGCTCACCATCTTTTCCCAGTGCGCCCCTACCTCGTAGTGAGATAAAAGCCATAGAGTAAAAATTTATTGGCGCGCGTCACATGGCAGCGCTATAAAGGGGATCACCCCGTCAGACTAACGACCACAGGAGGACAACATCATGCCTGGAATTCGTGTAGAAAACCCCGCTACCGGCGAGGTACTGGAGACCTTCGACCACATCACCGAACAGGAAGCACTCGCAGCCGTCGACACCGCTCACGAGGCCTTCCTCAGCTGGCGCGAGACTCCCATCGAGGAGCGCGCCAAGATTGTCACCCGCGTTGGCGAGCTCTTCGACGAGCGCAAGGACGAATTAGCTGACATCATCGCCACCGAAATGGGCAAGCCAATCTCTGAAGGCGTGGAGGAGGCCGAGTTCTGCGGCGCTATCTTCTCCTACTACGCCGACAACGGCCCGAAGTTCGCCGCCGATGAGGAAATCCCCGTAGAGATGGATGGCACTGCTTACATCCAGCGCCGCCCCTTCGGAGTTCTGCTGGGCATCATGCCGTGGAACTTCCCCTACTACCAGGTCGCTCGCTTTGCAGCTCCCAACCTGATGCTGGGCAACACCATCATCCTGAAGCATGCAGAAATCTGCCCGCGTTCCGCGCTGGCCATCCAGAAAATCATGGATGATGCCGGCGTGCCCAAGGGCGTGTACACCAACGTCTTCGTTACCCACGAGCAGGTTGAAAAGATCATCGAACACAAGGAACTGCGCGGCGTATCCCTCACCGGTTCCGAGCGTGCCGGCGCTGCCGTCGGTGCCATCGCTGCCAAGAACCTCAAGAAGGCAGTCCTTGAGCTCGGTGGCTCCGACCCGTACATCATCCTTGACACCGATGACGTCAAGCAGGCAGCAAAGGATGCGTGGGCGACCCGCCTCTACAACACCGGACAGGCCTGCAACTCCAACAAGCGCCTCATCGTCATGGAGGATATCTACGATGAGTTCGTTGCCGAACTCGTCGAATTGGCCAAGGCCATGAAGCCCGGCAAGCCGGAGGACGCATCCGAGACCGTCTATACGCCGCTATCCTCGCGCGGCGCCGCCGAGAAGCTCAAGCAGCAGCTCGATGACGCCGTTGCTGCCGGCGCTACCCTGCACGTCGGCGGTGAGCTGGTCGATGAGAAGTCCTCGTACCTGAGCCCCGCCGTGCTTACCGACGTCCCCGTTGGCTCCGACGTCTACTACGAAGAACTCTTCGGCCCCGTGGCCACCGTGTTCAAGGTCAGCAGCGACGAAGAAGCACTCAAGCTGGCCAATGACACGCAATACGGCCTTGGCGGCTGCGTCTTCTCCCAAGACGTCGAGCGCGCGAAGAAGATTGGCCAGAAGCTTGAGGTGGGCATGTCCAACGTCAACACCTACGCCGCTGAGGGCGCGGAGGTGCCATTCGGTGGCGTGAAGAACTCCGGTTATGGCCGCGAGCTGGGCCCGTACGGCATGGATGAGTTCGTCAACAAGTGCACCTACTTCGTCGCTAACTAAGGGAGACATGATGAGTTCACTGGGACACTTTGTTCTCGATGTCCACACCGCGCTTTTCGACGGGCACGATACCTCCGTCCTAGACAAGCACTTCGCCGACAACTTTGTTGAGCACTCCCCGCTCATTGCCAACGATGCCGAGGGCCTGAAGAAGTTCGTGGATGATCTCGGCGATGGTTTGAAGTACACCAACGCCCGAGTCATCGCGGATGAGGCTCACAACTTAGTCGCATTGCACGGACAGTTCGACGGCATCGAAGAAGAGCCTTTTGTGGGCTTCGATATCTACCGCGTCGAGGGCGACAAGATTGTCGAGCACTGGGACAACCTCGTCCCTAAGGCAGAACCAAACGCAAGCGGCCGCACACAGCTTGATGGCCCCACCGATCCGGGCGATGAAAACCTTACTGAGCAGAACCGGCAGCTCGTCACCGAGTTCTTTGAACGTTCACTCATCGGCGGCGATTACTCCGGTTTCATCGAGTACACGCGCGATGATCAGTTTGCCCAGCACTCTCCCGACATTGCCGATGGCGCCCAGAACTGCGTCGACTTCCTCACCAAACTACGAGAGGACGGCGAGGGGCTTGAGTATGAGCGCATTCACCGCACCATCGCTCAGGGCCAGTTCGTGCTGACTCACTCCGAGGGCAGCATCGCCGGCGCCCGCCACTCCTACTGCGAGTTGTGGCGCGTCGAGGACGGCAAGATTGCCGAGCTGTGGGATGCGATTGCTGAAGTCCCGTCTGATGACGAGGCTTTGCATAAGCACGGAATCTTCTAAGCCATTGCACCTCTACGCCTAGCACGCACGCCAAAAAGGTTGAGCCGCTCCCGTATCAAGGAGCGGCCCAGCCTTTTCGCGTTTTCGGCACAATTTAGAACCAGGTCCGGGCCACAACTGCCCGATCTGCCAATCTTTCCGCTCAGTATCCAGGATCTGGTGAGAACTTTGGCATCTAGGCGGGTGTCGCGTCTAAAAGCCGGTACTAAGCCCAGCCTGCCGGCACCAGCCCAAGGATGGAAATGATCGAGTAGATGAAGGCCAAGACGTAAACCACGATGATGGTTCCTTGGATTACAGGGTGTGCGAGTCCGCCCACGTTCCAGCCTGGGTCGCGGTCGCCCTTCTTGCGGGAGGCGTGCAGCAGCATCACCGGAATGACGGACATGATGGCGCCAGCGAAGCCACCGGCGTACGACAATGCAGCCACGAAGCCACCGAGACCAGCAATGGAAATCACGAGTGGCGGAACAACCGTCAGCGCCACCGCCACGATGCGCTGTCCCTTCACGCCTTCCCAGTGGAAGATGTCGAGGACGTTGCGCATGGTGGTAAAACCAATCGCCAGGAATGACGTCAGCATGGCTGCTAACGCAAAGATGTTGGCCAGGTAATAGGCCACAGGGCCAAGAGCTTCGCCCCATGCAATGGTCACCACTTCGGTGACCTCCATGCCAAGGAGACCGAGGGCAGCAAAGGGAACTAACGCCAGAGTAAAGCCCGTGATGCACATACCCACCACAATCGCCCGTGCGGTCTCCTGGGGCTTGGCCGGATCCATACCCTGTACGAGCTCCGGAACCACATACTGTGCCAAGAAGGAGAACACCGCTAGGTTCAGAATCGGGACGATGAAGAAGGGGTGAAGAACCAGGAGATTCTCAATTTTGATTCCCGGGCCCAGGATTGTCCATCCGCAGAGCACGGCGATAATGATAGCCATGCCTGCGGTAATAGCACCCTCAGTCTTGCCTGTGGTGTGCAGCCCGCGATACATCACCCAGGACCCAAATCCAAAGAAGATCAAGGTTCCCAGAAGCGGCGGCAAGCCGAAGATGTTGTTGATCAAGTCGCCGGAACCGGCGGCATAGGCGATGAGTGCACCAATACCGTTGACGATGATGGCGACAAAGACCAACCACCTGCCCCATTGGCCGAGGTAGTGCTCAGCCAATCCAGAGACTTGCAGCGTGGCTTTGGTGCGCATTGCGGTCTCAGCGACGTACAGCATGGAAATGGTGGTGAGCGTACCCGCCACAAACAGGGCAATAATAAGGGCGAGGAAACCACCGTTGCGAGCGGCATAAGGAATGGAGAGGACACCAGCACCGATATTGGTGCCGAAAATCAGGGCAATGCCCTGCGCAAACGATAGCGCGGGCTTGAATTCAGCCGTGGACTCTTCCTTATGCGGCACAGAAATTTTGTTGGACAAAGACTTCTCCGATGACTAATAAAACATGAGCCCACCCGGAAGAATCCGGGTGAGCCAAAGAACGAACTACTTGAACTCGTTGAACTGCTTCACCACCACCTGCAGCGCCTCGCGCCACAGGTCCTCCGGGATGGCCAGGGAAGGCAGGAAGCGGATGACATTGTGGTCGAGACCGCAGGTCAGCAGAAGAACACCCTCTGCCTTGGCGGCATCGGCAATCTTGTGCACCAGCTCGGAATCGGGCTCGCCCTCTGCGGTGAGAAATTCGAGGGCAAGCATGGCGCCGCGACCGCGGAACTCGGCCACGCGCTCATCGCCCAGGATGGGTTCCAGCTCCTCGCGGGCAATCTTTTCGAGGTTCTGGGCACGTGCGCCGAAGTCCTTCTCCTCGAATTCCTTGAAGGTTGCCAGTGCAGCAGCACAGGCCACCGGGTTACCGGTGTAGGTACCACCCAGGCCACCCGGCTGCGGGGCATCCATGATTTCCGCGCGGCCGGTCACTGCGGACAGCGGCATGCCGGAGGCAATACCCTTGGCGATAGTCACCATGTCCGGAACGATGCCCTCGTGGTCGGAGGCAAACCACGTACCGGTGCGCATCATGCCCGCCTGAATCTCATCAACGATGAAGACGACGTCGTTATCATTGCACCACTTCTGGATTGCTGCGAGGTAACCCTCAGCTGGGACGACAAAGCCGCCCTCGCCCTGAATCGGCTCAGCTACAACACAGGCCAGGTTGGTCGCGCCAACCTCCTGCTCGATCATGGTGATGGTGTTCTTGGCAGCCTCGGCACCGCTTAGACCGTCACGCAACGGGTAGGACATCGGCGCGCGGTAGATCTCCGGAGCAAAGGGACCAAAGCCGTTCTTGTAGGGAGACTGCTTAGCGGTCATCGCCATGGTCAGGTTGGTGCGGCCGTGGAAGGCGCGGTCCATGACCACGACGCCGCGCTTGCCGGTGTAATTGCGGGCAATCTTTACTGCGTTCTCGACGGCCTCCGCGCCAGAGTTAAACAGCGCGGTCTTCTTCGGGTGATCACCCGGGGTGACCTCGTTGAGCTTTTCTGCCACGGCCACATAAGACTCGTACGGGGAGATGGTGAAGGAGGTGTGGGTGAAGTGCGCTACTGCCTCCTGGACAGCAGCAACAACGGCCGGATTGGATGCACCAGCGGAAGTCACGGCAATACCGGAAGCGAGGTCGATGAAGCGGTTGCCGTCGGCGTCGGCAAGAATGCCGCCATCGGCATCCACCACGTAGCCCGGAAGCGACGGCGCCATGCCCGCGGGAAGGGCGTTCTTGCGGCGCTCATCCAGGGCGGCGCTCTTCGGGCCCGGGACCTGCTGGCCCAGGTGGCGGGACTGCTCAATGTGGTACTGAAGTTCCTGCATTGTCTTCCTTTTGTGCTCGGATGAATAGTGTGCCCTTTAGTGTGTCCTCCACCACCCTCTGCGCGATATGGACGATGTGTATAAATTTCCCCCGATTAACTGTGTAGCCTGTCCATCATGCGTGAGATTTCCTTCCGCTGGCTGCTCAACCAGCGCTCTTTAAACCTGCGAAGCATCGTCACCGCTAGCGCTACGTTCAACACCATCCACGCCTCCGAACTCGCGGACCCCACCGAATTCACCTCCCCCGGCGCGCTCATGCTGACTTTGGGACTTGCCTTTCAGGATGACGCGAAAGGGTTCGAGCGCTACGGTGCAGCCCTCGCCGCGGCCGGCGTGCAGGGCATCGGCTTCGGTACCGGGCTGGCCTTTGACAAGGTCCCCACAGAACTTATTCACGCCTGCTCCCACCACAATCTCGCCCTCTTTGAGGTCCCGCGCGCCACCCGTTTCGTGTCCATCACCACGGCCGTGGCTCAAGAACAGGCCCGCCTAGACAACAACGCGCAGTTTGCACTCCACCGCCAACAGGAGCGCCTCAACCAGGCTGCGGCCACCAGCATAGGGGCGCTCGTCATGCAAGCCAGCAAAGAACTCGGCGCCGCGGTAGCGGTGGCCAGTTCCACCGGGATGGTAGTCAGCCGCAGCGATCGCGGCCAGCTCAGTGCGGCCGACGCCGCGGTGGAGGCCGCGGAGCAGACAGGGCGGGGAACGGGGACGTCGACGAGCACAGGCGCCACCATCACCAGCGTCTTCGGCTCGGCGGGACGGCGATGGGCCATCGCAGTAACGCGCGCGGAGAAGTTTGATTCCTACTCCCGCGCACTCATCCGGCACCTAGCGGGCCTGGCCAGCCTGCTCTTGGATCACCCCGACACCACTGCGCACACGATCCTCGGGGCGTTGGCGCTTGACGCCCAACTGGCCGGCATTGACTCCCCTGCCTTGCAGGCGGCCTTTCATATGGTCGATAGCCATGACCTCATAGATATCCTGTTTCTCACGGCACCGTCTCCTTCCCGCCTCGCGCGGGCTTTAAATGAGATTGGAAAGACCAAACCACTCAGCCTTATCCGCCCGGAACACGATTCGGCGCTTATCGCCCTTCCCCCGGGCACCGCCAACCCGAACTTAAGCGCGAAGCATACGCGCTTCCTCCGGACGTCCATTCTTCAACGCATCCAATGGCAGGCGTTAACACCGGCGCTTTTGTCCTCACTCCAGAGCCACGCGCGCAGCCTGCCCCTCGGTACTGTGGCAGCCTTCGATTCAGCTGCACCCACCTGGCTGGCAGAACCTGGAGTACCCGAAGCCCTCGCTGTCCGGCGCGCGGCGACGGTCAGCCGACTCACCGAGCACGATGCGCAGCACAACACAGAGTTGTTCGCCACCCTGCGTTCCTTCCTCGTGGGTAACGCCAACTTAGCCACCGCCGCCGCGGAGCTCGGCGTTCACCGGCACACGGTGCGCGCCCGCTTGGACAAGATAGAGCAACTCTGCGGCGTCGATCTGAGCAATCCCGTCACCCGCGCGGAGCTGCTCTTGCTCAGCCTTGATTCTTAAGAACTCAGTCCGGAGCGCTCACGCCAAGGATAAGTAGCTCCGCCGCCACTAGGGGGTCCTTGAGGTCAACCTCTAATAATTCCTCCAAATCCGCGATGCGCTTGCGCACGGTATGGCGGTGCGAGTGCAACTCCTCAGCGGTGCGGCTTACCTGCCCACCGGCGCGCAGGTAGACCTCCAGGGTTTCCGCCAAGTCGGTGCCGTGCTCGGCATCAAAGGCACGCACCTTGCCCCAGGTCTCCTTCGCGCGGTTGTGCACCGCCCCCTTGACGCGGGGATCCCTAGTCCAGCTCAAAGTGCGCGATTCCGGGCCCGCAAGCATGCCCGGCTGCAGCCCGAAGGCGAAGGACTCCAGCTCGCGGACAATCCCCACCCCCAGCTCAGCCCACGGCATGGGTTGGCCGACGACGATGCGCTTGTTTCCGCGAATATCGCGCAGCAAATCCTGCAAGTTTTTCATCGTTCGGCTTCCCCTAAAGAGCAGAAGACTGGAGGACTTATCCAGCGCATACTCGAAGAGCAAACGCCCGTGGTCTTGGAGACGAGCGTCCAGAGCCTGGATAAAGCGCTGGTGGGCCCGCTCACCCTCGGACTTCACGAGGACCGGCCGCACCCGGCCCTGCGCATCACCCACGAGGTGGAAGATGCGCCGCATAGGGTCTTCCGGTTGGTCCAACCCCAGCTGGATGGCCAAAGCCATGGAGTTGAGTTCGTTTTGGGTGCGCCGCAGCTCCTGCGGGCGCTTCACGGTGAGTTCCGCTAGACCCGCGGCCTGTTTGAGCAGCGCGCGCTCGTTGACACCGAAGCCGTCACGCGCCACTGCCAAGAGTCCGAAGGAGCGCGCTCCGTGGTCGGCCAAGCGTTGGGCCAAGACGTTCCACCCGCCTACGCGGCACGCGGCGTAAAAGTTCTGGGCGCGGGTATCGGCAATCACCGGCGTCCAATCCACGGGAGGCAGCCCAGGACAAGTGGACTGCGCAAACACGCGCCCGTCTTTATCAACGAGACAGGAATGTGCGCCCAGGAGGCGACTGGTCTTGTCCACGAGGGCATCGAGGCCGGCCACAGCGGCGTCGTTCAGCGCGCCTTGCTGGGCAATGAAACGCTCTAGCCCCTCCTCACGCTGGCGCTGCAACTCGTCGTGCAAACGTGCCAGCACCGAGACGAAAGGTACGCGCCGCGCCACCGTGAAGAGCGAAATGTTGCATTCCCGGGCGGCCTCAACCATGCCGGGCGGAACCTCGGCAAAGGCGAGGCCAACGCCGAAGCCCACCCCCGTCACCCCACCTGCTGCCACCCTGCGAATGTACTCTGCCAGCTCCTCAGGCCGTCCTTCAAAAGCCATTCCGGTGAGCAGGATGACGGCCCCATCGCCCACAAACTCGCGAGGATCGCGCAGCTCACAGGGGTGCATCACGGAAAAAGCACTCCCACAATCGTGCAGAATATCGATCCCCAGATCGGGTTGATTAGCCAACCAAGTGAGGGAAACGCTTCCCTCTTCCAGCCCGGCAGTTACCCCCGTATCCAAAGTGGACAAATCTTCACCCATCTTTCACCAGATTGTCTATGGCGCCAACCTCAGTGTAGCCATAACAATGACCTGCATCATAAAAATCCAGATCTTTACCTCACAAAGGAGTAGACAGCATGCAGGATCTCAAGCACCGCCTCCCCCAAGAGCGGAATGTCTCCACCGCCATCCCTGGCCCGCGCAGCCAGGAGCTGGAATCCGCACGCCAGGCCGAAGTCGCCGCAGGCGTCATCCCCGGCTACCCGGCCTTCGTCACCGATGGCGACGGTGGCGTGCTTGTCGACGTCGACGGCAACACCCTCATCGACTTTGCCTCCGGCATCGCCGTCACCAGCGTGGGCGCCTCCAACGAGCGTGTAGCGAAGGCGGTCGCCGAAGCTGCTAGCCACCTCACCCACACCTGCTTCCTCAACGCTCCCTACGAGGGCTTTGTTCAGGTGGCCAAGAAGCTCAACGAGCTGACCCCGGGTACTCACGAGAAGAAGACCGTTCTCTTCTCCACTGGTGCCGAGGCCGTTGAGAACGCCGTGAAGATTTCCCGCCGCTACACCGGCAAGAACCGCGTCGTGGTCTTCGACGGTGCCTTCCACGGCCGCACCAACCTCACCATGACCATGACCGCCAAAAACAAACCGTACAAGCAGGGCTTTGGCACCCTGGCTGCCGATATCTACCGCGCGCCGATGTCCTACCCGCTGCGTGACGGCCTCGACGGCAAACAAGCAGCCGAGCGCACCCTGCGCTACATCGAGCAGTACGTCGGCACTGAGGAGCTGGCCGCCGTCATCATCGAGCCCATCCAGGGCGAAGGCGGCTTCGTCGAGCCGGCCAAGGGCTTCCTTCCTGCACTGCAGGAATGGTGCACCGACAACGGCGTTGTCTTCATCGCCGATGAAATCCAGGCAGGTATCTGCCGCACCGGCTCCTGGTTTGCCTGCGAGGACGAGGGCATCATCCCGGACCTCATCACCACCGCCAAGGGCGTGGGCGGCGGCATGCCGCTCTCCGCTGTGACTGGCCGCGCCGAAATCATGGACGCCCCAGACCCGGGCTCCCTGGGCGGTACCTACGCCGGTAACCCGGTGGCCTGTGCTGCCTCCCTCTCTGCTTTCGAGGAGATGGAGGAGCACGATCTCAAGGGACGTGCCCGCGAGATTGAGGCCATCATCCGAGAGGAACTCGAGCCCCTGCTCGAGCTCACCACCGTCGCTGAGATTCGTGGCCGCGGCGCCATGATCGCCATCGAGCTCGTTGATGACAACAACCAGCCCAATGCTGACCTCACCGCAAAGGTAGCCAAGACCTGCCGCGAGCAGGGCGTGCTCATCCTCACCTGTGGCCTCGACGGCAACGTCATCCGCCTGCTCCCGCCGTTGGTCATCAACGAGTCCACCCTGCGCGACGGCCTCCACGTCCTGGCTGAAGCCATCCGCGCAAACTAAACCCCACCACACAATCCATGCCGTTGGAGGCAACGGCCTCCCCCACTACAACGACTTAAGGAGTCACACACCATGAAGATCTACGATTGCATCATCCTCGGCACCGGCTACGGCGGACTGGGCATGGGCGCCCAGCTGGTCCGCGACGAGCAGAAGGACTTCCTCATTCTCGAGGCAGCCGATGAGGTCGGCGGCGTCTGGCGCGACAACACCTACCCGGGCGCTGCCTGCGATACCCAGGCTCTCATCTACTGCTACTCCTACTTCCTCAACCTCGGCGTCTCCCGCATGTTCGCCGGTCAGGACGAGATGCAGGGCTACCTCAAGGCACTTGCCGAGGAGTTCAACCTCTACGATCACATCAAGTTCAACCACCGCATCACCAACGCTGCGTGGAAGGAAGACCTCAAGGCTTGGGAGATCGAAGCCAACGGCGAGACCTTCTACGGCCGCGTTTTCGTCGGCGCGTGGGGCCAGCTCTCCAAGCCCAAGGTTCCAAACTTCCCGAACCGCGAGGCATTCCAGGGCGTACAGTTCCACTCCGCTGAGTGGAACCACGACGTCGACCTGAACGGCAAGAAGGTTGCCGTCATCGGTAACGCAGCTTCCGCTGTCCAGCTGGTTCCGGAGGTAGCAAAGGTTGCGGAGAAGCTCTCCGTGTTCCAGCGCTCCGCCAACTACATCCTGCCGCGCAACCAGGTCATCTTCACCGAGGAGGAGACCAAGGAATTCCAGGAAAACCCAGATTCCTACCGCGCCATCCGCCAGGAGATCCACGATGTCCGCGAAGAAGGTTTCGACCGCACCCGCAAGGGCACCGATTCCGCTGCTGAGGGTGTCGAGCAGGCCATGGAGCACCTGCGTTCCCAGGTCGACGACCCGGAGCTGGTGGAGAAGCTCACCCCAACCTTCGCCTTCGGCTGCAAGCGCATCCTGCGCTCCGATGACTTCTACCCCACCTTCAACCGTGACAACGTAGAGCTCATCACCGCTGGCATCGAAAAGTTCACTGAGACCGGCATCCGTACCGACGACGGTGCGGAGCATGATTTCGACGTCGTCATCTACGCCACCGGCTTCCACTCCCAGGAGTTCCAGGGTGACCTGCCGATTGCTGGCCGCGATGGCGTCGATCTGCGCGAACGCTGGGGCAACTCCCCGGAGGCCTACCTGGGCATGTCCGTGGATGGTTTCCCGAACTTCTTCATGCTCTACGGCCCGAACACCAACCTCAACCACCACTCCGTGGTGGCCATGCTCGAGGCACAGGACCGCTACATCTCCCAGGCCGTTGCGTACCTGCGCGAGAACCCGGAGGCGGCCCTCGACGTGAAAAAGGACGTCATCGACGAGTTCAACACCCGCATCCAGAAGGAACTCGAGGCATCTGCGTT
>ERZ1031113.25-NODE-25-length-87973-cov-33.058839_pt1 | contig 87973 bp, 87 predicted proteins | sample MGYA00518225_ERZ1031113 | MGnify/ENA primary metagenome ERZ1031113 (study PRJEB33718, sample SAMN03159751) | human skin metagenome | collected 2014-05-20 | study: EMG produced TPA metagenomics assembly of the PRJNA266117 data set (Human skin bacterial metagenome...
CTCGTTGGGGATTGGACTCCAAAGCAGCTTGCTACTCAATTGAGGGGGGGCGTCGACTCCTCGACTGAAGCATCCCTTGCTTGCATACGGGACAAGGGTCACCAACGTTGGTGCTCGTAGATAGCCGCTGAGCGTTCGGTTTGAACGGGACTGGGGGCAGTGATTCCTGACTGACCTTACGTTTGAACGTACAAGCAGGGAATCGGCTGCAGCCGTGAAAGTCTCCATAGGGCCCTGATCGCAACTGCAGCACGCCCCGTCCACAGCCCGGGCAGGGCTCCAACGCATCGCCGTCGACGGGTTCGATCTTGAGGTGCTCTTGCTTGACCAGTTCAACCAGGAAGCGCGAAGGCTGGGCAAGGGTCGTGTACAACCGAACCTGTTTGCGGGCACGGGTCATGGCGACATAGAACAGGCGCCGCTCCTCCGCCACAGGGAAGGGATCGGGCGCAGGCATGGCCAGCTGAAGTGCGGGGTCGTCTTGAATCTGACTTGGGAAGCCCCGAGTGCCCTCCACCACGTTCAAGACGAACACGTACTCGGCCTCCAATCCCTTGGAACCGTGAACCGTTCGATACTCGATGCTTAGCTTGTCACCAAAGCGGCGCTGCCACACCTCGATTGCGCCCGGCCTGTCGTCTCGGTAGCGCCCCAGAAGCATTACGGTGATGCAAGGCCCTTTAAGCGGCAGCAGCTTCCCGCTGACAGCCAGCTGATGCATGTGCGCCAGCTGCTTCTCAACATGCCCCACGATGCTCGCCTGATCGGCAAACCCGTATGCAAGAATGGGGGTCTTGGTGAGCGGATTGGTGGTCTTGACCTTCTTCTTGATCTGAGCGGGATTGGCCTGAATAAACTGGCTGGAGATGTCGCACAAATCCTGGGGACAACGGAACGTGGTACTCAACGACAGCCGCGTTGCATGGTTGAAGGTCTTCTCAAACTCCGTCATCACTGTGATGTCGGATCCAGCAAAGCGATTGATACCCTGCCAGTCGTCGCCGACCACGCACAGGTGCGCGGGTGGTTCGGACTGATTCGATAGCGCTTTCAGAAGGCGTATGCGGGCGCGTGAGCTATCCTGGAATTCGTCGGCGAGGATAAGGACGAATGGACTCCTGTACGCTCCAGACTCCACGTGCTCAGACGCCAAGATCAACATGTCCTCGAAGTCAATGAAGTTGCCGCGCTGCAGGCGCCGCTCCCACTCCTGGGCAATCTGCTCGTAGATTTTGAGGTACATGCGCAAACGCGCGCCAAACCCGTCTTGGGACTGCGCGGCCAGGGCGGCATGCAGGTCCAGACGGTCAAGCCCATTGTTCTTGACATGCTGTTGAAACACCCTGAACGAGCGGGCCAAGTCTTGGGCCTGAACCGGTGATAGCCCGGTCCCTTCCTTATCAGGTTCAAACACCAGGTGTACACCTCTCGCCTGCAGCGCCGTTGCCAAGGCAGGGATCGCCTCGCCGGTAAGCAGGCCATGTGAGGTGGTCTCGAACAGCGCGGTCCCGAGCTTGGCGTGAAGCTCACGTTTCCACTTGACGCCTGCCAGGTAATCCTTGAACTGCTTGGGTGCCTCTCCTCTTCCGTTGAGGGCAAAGTGCTCGTGGTAGAGCTGGATGTCTGGATAGTAGAAGTCCGGGAAGTACTGCCGAAACTGGTGATCTGCGGTGTCGTGCTCGTATGGGCGCTCATACTCGTATTTCACGCCGTTGTAGAACAACCAATCCGAGATCGTGCGCTCTTCCTTGCTTTTGACCACCTCGCCACGGGCCGTGCGGAACCCACGAACTCCGTTGCCATACGCTTCAGGCTCGTCCGGTTGCCCCCACTTACCCACATCGCGTGCGTAAACCGTTCGGAACAGGTCCCAGTCACGCTTGAAAGCCTTGTCTTGATCACAGAGCATCTGGATGATGTCGCCGACCTCTCTGACGTCAGCGCCGGGATTGCCGGGATCGACCCAAGGGGCAAGGGACGGCTTCTTGCCCGTGGCTTTAGCGATGACGTCAATGCCAAAGGCGTGGAAGGTGCTTGATCGGACCCTCTCCACCTGGGGCACTTCTTTCAACTGCTCAGCAATCCGAACGCCCACTTCCTCCGCCGTCGCTTTGTTGAAGGCTAAAAGCAGGATTTGCTCAGGCTTGGCCAAACCGCGGTGCAACGCGTAGCCGGTCTTGGCCACCATCGTGGACGTTTTACCCGAGCCAGCCGCGGCCACGACCATGACGGCGTCATCCATGCAGATACAGGCATGGATTTGTTCTTCGGTGAGCGGGTTCCTTTCAACCGTACTGAAGAATCGACCGCACGCGATCCTCTCAAAGACCATGTGTTGGCCATTGAACTTCGCATACCGCAGCCGCAAGGTCTCTTCAGGAGATGAATCCCCAACGGCCTGCTTCCATGTCTTCGCTCGATGCTGCGGTGCCGGGTGCGATGCCAGAAACCTGCTCGCTGTTCCTTTTGGAATCCACCGACCTTGGCCGGCAAATGCCAACGCCCTGTCAGACCACTGCTTGAAAGCCTCATCGAAGTCCGCTTGAGACTCGGCAGCGTTGGCCCGGGCTTCCTCTGCCACCCTCGGATTGACTGAACGGTGCTTAGGCGCCTTCTTTCCGAAGACCACCCCAATAAGCCACATCAATCCGATGAATACCAGAAACTCCACTGCCCTACCCTCTGCCCTGCGGTCCCGCGTCCGTTCGGGCAATAATGCCACGAGGACGACAGCCCGCGCGCCAGCGGCAACCATGATTCGCTGCTTGGTCATGACCGCCGAGCCCCGAAAATCAAAGGCGCACCGCTACTGAACCGCATCCGACCATTTTTCTTACGGCCAAGGACCACCCCACGCGGCCTGCGCGACAATCCGCCGACCTTAACGAAGCTTATTGGCCTCAGCACCGGCCCGGGCCACTAAGCCAAATCTGGATGCTCATAATTGGCCAACAACAATAGGAAGCGATGCATGGACGCCACTGCATCCAACAACGTCTCCGATCCCAGGTCGACGCTGACAGAGTCGTCCTCGCTCCTTACCGTCACCCCGGGCAACGATCCCACCCGCGTGCCCTTAAAGCCCTCAGCGGGAAAGACCCCATTCGCATGGGTGACCTTGTTGCGCAGTACCGAATGAATCTTGATTCGCTCGATGTCGGGCATCGTCCAGTCAATCTGAACGCCACACTCCTTCATACACCGCTTGGTCCGCTCCAAAGCCGATTGCTTGCTCATCGGCTCTTGCTTTGGCAGCCCGAAGCGATGCCGCGTGATCATGCGAATCTGAAGCAACGCATGCTCAAACGTCGCATAGATCATCAGGTACTGGCTGCGCCATTGCAGCTGCGGAAGCATCTCAATGAACGCTGTTTCTTCAACCATCACGTCGGCGTAGCGGTCTGCATCGTAAGAGTTCAGGTCGGCGATCGTTTCTTTGAACGCCTGATCGTACCGATCGCACTGCGCCTCAATCATCTCCCCGACGAGCGTCACGTTCTTACTGAGAAACGCAAACTCCGCGATGAACCACCGCTGCATTTCCGGAACCAATCTACGGCGAAGAAGGCGCTGGATCTCCAGAATTCGTTTGGGTACTGCTGGTGCCTGGGGTAGGTCAGACATGTGGAAACTCGTCGACAAGGGACCTCTCTAGTTGACCATGGAGTCGGCTCAAACGACAGGCGTAGCGTCGAGCCGAACGCCCCTCTAGAATGGAGCCGGAGCCGATGACTGGACCTTCCAAGTGTTCGGCCAAGGCTTCCAAGGTCTTGATCAGTCGCTCCATCCACAGCCGCAACACAGGGACGAACATGCGCGCTCCAGTCACGATCCTGATCTGCGTCCTCACGGCAGCTGCCTTTACGGCTTGCGACAGCAACCGCGGCCTTCGCAATGAAGTGGAAAGGCTGCGCGAGCAGGTGGCCCAAGATCGCCTGCAATGCGACCACGCCCAAGGGCTCGAAGCGCGGGACTCCAGCGAGGTCCGGCAGCGCCTGGTGCGTATCGGTGAGTTGAGAGCCGACATGGAATGGGATGAGCTGGTCAGCGCCGGCGAAGCCGGCACCGCCGAGCTGCTCGTCCAGGCCAAACGACGCATGTCCAACCCGGACTACCGGGTCCAACGCGATCGCGAGTTGGAAAGCCTGGAACGCGAAGTCGCGCTATACAAGCAAGACGAGCCACGCCGACGGGAAGACCGGCGAATCGCGTGCGACGCGCTGCTGGCGAGCAATGAAGCATACCGAGCGGCAAAGGCAAAGCTATCCGCGGCGACCAAACCCGAGGGGTGACGTGCGCGTACGACCTTGAGAAATGCTGTCGCCGCAGAGGCCGCTCAATCGCTGGCCATACCCAATACCAAGGTTCACCCAGCATCCGGCGATGACTGTAACCAAGCCGAGGCATGTCCTTGGTGCATAGCGTCCCATACCGAACGCCAGCTCGCCTTGCTGGCGGCGTCGCCATCAGCAAACAGGGTTTGGACTTCCACCCCAATCTTTCTGGCATAGCCTTCCAGAGCACTGTCGGCTTGCGTTGCTGCCGCCGCGAGCGATACGCTTTTCGCCCACTCGTTAGCGAAAGCAGCGGCCCAGATGTCCCTGGCCAATGACTTACGCAGCTGCGAAACAGCGAAGCTGCCAGCTTCCAGTTCCTTCGCGCTCCAATGCACCTCGTAGCCAGCACTCGATGCATCAATGGAAACACGGAACCCGTGACGCTCCTTCGTCCACATAAAACGATGCAGTTGGAGCGCAGCATCGGCAGCTTGAAGCGCGACAGCGACATCTAACGTTCGCAGCACACTCGTGAGTTGCTCCGTCCAGAACCGCTCTTCTTCACAGATGGCTGATTCAACCGTTGCCATGTGGGCCTCCGCTAAAATCGGCATGCTATGGAGGCAAAGACGTTCCGCAAGCCCACCCCTGGCACCCAATCGGGTAGGGATCCGTCAGGAGCAATCAGCACCATCATTTATCTCCCGTACAGAACAAAACTAACAGCCTCACGGGCAATTGTTAGCTTGTAGAAATTAAACAGTACAGTAATGACTGCGATTCAACACTACTTATCTCCACGCAAACCATTGATTTTCAAGAACTGAAGCACGCAACTTCCTGCGTAATTTTCTTTTCCTGAAGAAGCAGTAATGGGCGCTCACAATAGATGCCTACGGTCGGTACGCGACCGACCCATTTCCATTGACGATTGCTGAGGCTGGTTTATCTGTACTTCCATCGAAACGATGCAAGCCCACAATGCCGTTGACTCAACCCCCAAGCCCCCTCCAATCCTACCTGGACGATCCCAACGGCTCGCTGGAGATGTTTGACATCCGCGTCGGCAGGTTTCGGATAGGAAAGCTGGTGGTCACCGGCCGAGAGGCCGCGATCCAGGCCCAGGAGATTCTCAACGCCGCCTATGAGCGCACCCGCCGCACACGCTCGACCAAGAATGGCACCCGGTATCCCGAACCGCTGCCCGTGGGCACACCTGGGCGAACACTCTCCGTAGAGATTGACGACTACATCCGCAATCGCGGCGACTACAGCTGCCTGGCCAGAGAGACAGTCGAAGCAACCTCTCGCACCCTTCGGCTGCTTCTAATGACGTGCGGGGACATCCCTGTCACCCGCATCGACCACGCTCACATCTACAAGTTGTGGGACCTCATTCGCTGGGCCCCAGACCGCCTGCTCTCCGATCCTGAGTACCGCAGGTTCACCTACGACCAAGCGGTCGCGCGCGGAAAGCAACTCAACGTGTCCCCACCAGCCCCGGCCACGCTTGAGAAGCACAGGCGCTTCCTGTCGACCTTCTTCAAGAAGCTTGAGAAATCGAAGGCCATCGGTGCCTCTCCGATGGTCGCCTTCGACGAGATCAAGAAAGACCTGGTCGTGGATCCGAATAGGCCCGAGCGTCTGTTTGACGATGCAGAGCTCAAGCGCATTTTCGACCCGCAGACCTATGTTCCATGGGCCTGTAAATACCCCCACCGCTGGTGGCTCCCCATCCTCGGGCTCTGCACGGGGGCGCGCATCAACGAGATCGCCCAGCTCAAACTGGCAGACGTGGTGCAAGAGGCCGGCGTCTGGTGCATCCGGATCCAGAAGACCGTCGATCCCGACCTGGCGCACAAGACCCGCAACCGAAGCCGTCAGCGCCTGAAAGGGAAGGCAGCCATTCGTACCCTTCCCGTCCCCACCCCAGTGCTCAATGCGGGCTTCCTCGATTTCGTGGCCGATATCCGGGCATGCGGTCATCCCCGGTTGTTCCCCCACCTGACCGCCGGCGTGAACCGCAAGACAGGCGAATCCAACCAGCGCTACAGCCAAGCGGCGCTCAACCAGTTCAGCACCTACCTGAAGGGCCTAGGCTTCGGAAAGGGAATCGGGCTGCACGCGTTCCGGCACACCATCGCTACAGAGCTTCACCACAAGGGCGTGCCCGACGAAGACATTGCTTTGCTTACCGGCCACAGCATCAGTAAGAAGGTCCCGGTGCTGCATGAGGCTTACTTCCACAAGAAGCCCGAGCTCGCGCGAAGGAAACAGATCGACCTTTTGGCCCGCTACGCACCACCGGTGGAGCTGCCGATCTACAAGAGGGGGCAATTTGCAAAGCAGCTGAGCGACCCTGAGAAGTTCTATCCCTGAGTCGAGAGATTGTCATGAAAGCCAAAGCGGCCGGATTCCCACCAGCCGGAGCTAGACTCCCATGCTCCTTCGGTTTGATGCCCGTGCAGACGCTAACGCGGTTTTGGATTGCTGCGAACGGAGCTCTGCCGCAAGCGAAGGCAGTTCGATCATGTCGTGCCCAGGGGGCCCAACCCACAGTTGAATCAGACAGGGCAGCCCGGACAGCGCACCCAGCACCCAGGGGGTCCATGCATTCCAAATTGTGAGCTGGCTGAGGGTCGAAGTGGGCAAGTACCCGTCGGCGATCACCAGTACGACCCCGACCCACCCTGCCTGGACAACAGACTGCCAGCGCTTGAGAGCTCTCCGCCGCTCAGCGATTTGGCGCTCCACCGGCTCCCGACGGGCTGCGTCGGGCTCCTGAGCCAGCCAGCGTTCTGCGTCGACGCGGGTCACATGGCGCTGTCGGCTGGGTTGGCGCGGCCTGGGAGACACGTGCAGCCAAGACTGTATGAGACCTGTGATCCAATTCAGCAGCTCCATCGCGACGATCCAAGTGCCAGGACCAAGGACCTGCACCACTGCACCGTAGACGAGGATCACCGCCAAGTACACGAACGGTTGATCGCCCGAGGCTGACCTCCCCTCCCAAACGCCACTGCCCAGCAATAGCGTGAAGATCACATCCGCTACCAGGACAAGTCCAAACAAGCGGAGCAGCCAACCGCCATTGTGCGCCTTGTCCGTGAGATCCCATGCAACCTTGTTCACGTCCAAATTCACTCTCCCTGCGGGACGCTAGATGATCGATGACACCGGTCAAGCGCTCACCGGTCAATCATGACCTCAGTTTCCATCAACGCCCATGACGACGACAAGTCCCGTCACTGCTTTTTCCCTTTGTAGATACCAACAGGGCATTTGCAACCAGGCCGCCATCACTGGAAGTGCAGCGAGGCGAAGCCAATCGCCCCCTGCGACCCTGCCAAACAACTAAAGGCATCGGACTTGATTACGGGCAAACAACGTCAAGCCAAGACTTGGGATGTACCGTCGCTGTAGATCATATTCGAGGCGACGAATTTGATCTGCATGTCATGAAGATCGGTGGTCAGCATCCACTGGTGCTCGGGCATGAACTGATTGAAGGTGAATCCAATGCCAGGGTTGGCAAGAGGCCGCCCCGGATTCATGGGAGAGTTCACGGTCACATTCAGCCGGAACTTCACTTCACCGAACAAGTCCATGAACTCAATGGCTCCCTTGACTGCACGGGTGGGCTTGGATTCTTCGGAAAGCGTGTAAACGCAATCAAACCAGATGTGGTCCTCGTAGTCACCGTGGTCGTATCGCTTGTTCGAGACCGCAATCGACACCACGGACTCTTCTGCCTGACGCATTCCGGAGGAATTATCAGTGGCCCCAGCTGCTGGCACGGCATGTCTTGCCTCGAGCAAGGCCAAACGCCGTTCAATCTCTGCAAATCGCTCTTCCATGTCGCTCATGCATCCCCCTGTTGTCATCCAGATATGAGCCGAGCCCAGTCCGGCCCCTGCATTTGCGAAGGCCACGTACCACCGACCATCGCGCCATCATATTAGGCACGCGGCGTTTCGGCAGCAAGACTGCAAAGTCCCAATGTGCCCCTTTGCCTACTACGTTAGGCTACGCATTGGAAATCCGTCAAAAATCCCCTATTCGCTTAAGGTCCCACAGTGAGAAAGAAGCGGCGCCAAGTTGCAGAAGGCAACCTCCGGCAACAAGGTCAGGCCTACACTGCGGCCAGGACGAACGAAACAGGGACAGATAGCAAGCCACGCACCGGTTCGGGGGTGGGCAGCGCTATTGCGGCTACAGCCGGCAGCCTGCTCGCGATCGCCACAATTCTGGGATTTCTCCTCCATTTTGCGGGGGATGTATCCCAGACCACCTACCTGACCCAGCTTGGGCTTGAGCCAACCTCCTTCCCTCAGCCAGTCGATGCCAAGGTCATACATGGGGTCTACGTCGTGGCCTCGGAAGGCTCCGAGCTTTTCAAAGATGTGCCTTGGCCAAAGGTTGTCACCCTTCTCCTCCTCGCCACTGGCTTCTTTGTCATCACCTGGGCGCCAGCAAAGCCTGATACAAGGCTGAGGGATTGGCTGATGCGACGATCCTATTGGGTGCGACAGCCCATCGTTGTGCTTTCTACGCTCATCGGAGTGGCGGTCACGGGCGTCTGCGCAGCTGCTCTCCTTTCCATTGCCTCCACCATTCCTGGCATCGCTGGCGAGCGATTTGGCTCAGCGAAAGCGGCAAGGGTTTGTGACCAGCTCAGGACAGGCAGCCCCTCCAAGCTGACCGAGATCTGGAGAGGGGAGCACTTGCTTGGGAGGGGGGAGATCATCATCACCAGCAGCGAGGTAATCGCTTGGTATGACAGCGATCAAAAGGCACTGCGGACCATCAAGACTGAAGGGATCGAGCTACGGGCACCACTTGGACCGCCCAACGCTGTCCACTGACGCCCTGTCGCTCCTGTGGCAGATCCGGCGCTAGGGCGCGATTGGATATCCGGACCCCTCCCTGCGCCCAATCTCACAGCCCCCGACTCCACGACCCAGTTGGATTCTGCGACGGGCACCATGCCCAACAATTCGCTTCCATCCGCCTTTACAACTACGCTAGGCCAGTCTAATCAAGGATCGCCCCGTGGTCATAAACGTCAACGGCCTCTCGGCCAAAGAACTCAAATCACTGATTGCCCAAGCGGAAAAGCAGCAGGCCAAAGTAATGACACGCCCCAAGGCTGCGGCCATGCGGGCAAAGATCAACAAGTACGTCAAAGACCACGGTTACACGATTGAGGAGCTCTACGGAGATCTTTCAAGTCCAGCTTCAGGAAAGACCAAGAAGCCATCAGGCCGGAAGCCGGCGAGGTCGGGCGGCAGCAAAGTAGCGCCCAAGTACCGAAACCCGGCCAACCCAAATGAGACTTGGTCGGGGCGAGGCCGGCAACCGAGATGGCTGGCGGCGTTGGTTGAAAAGGGCAAGTCAGCGAGCGATTTTCTGATCAAATGAATGCCAAGTCGGTGGCCTGACTCAACGCGGTTTCCGCATACCGCTGGAACCGCGGCTTCCCAGCACGCTCGCTTGACTCATGGCACGACGGGACCTTCAGAGGGCTGGCGTTGCAGCCACGCCCTCTCAGGATCGGTAGCCCTCGGCTGGCTGCGCCAAGGGCTGGCGGAAAGCACCGCTTCGAGCTGCGCAACGTGGCTGCCTTTGCCAATCGGCTGATCCGCCTGGGCCCTCGTATTGGAGTCATTGGATGAACGTTGCGCGGGCGGCTGCTCGACGAACGGCCGAACCTTCGCTCGAACCACCAAGTCCATCAGCACCAGCGCAGCGCACATTCGGCATTTGCCCGAGCCACGCTGGTCCGGCCGGTGGAACCCTTCCTAGCGGCCGTCGATCAACTGATCCAAGCCGGCCATCGGCCACCCGCCACCGCCGGAGCAGCAAAGTGACGGAAGCAGCGACTCCCCCCCTCGATCGCTTCCAAGAGTTCCTCCAAGTACCCGCCTGCAAGCAAGGTGCTAAAGGAATGTCCAGATGAGCCAGACAAGAGAACCGCTCACCAGCTTTTGATATCCGGAATGATTGCGACCGCACCGCCCCGAACCTCTCGCGCCTTGGTGGGTTTCGGCCGTGATACCGAGGAGCGGCCTTATCCATGAACTCAGCACAAGTGTGAGCAGCGGCATTCCCAGCACAGACAATTGACAAAACCTGCGCTCCAGCTAAATAGGCCAGACACCCCACAAGGAGTCAGGCAATGAGGTACAAAGAAGCAAATGCCCACCTGGGCCGGTATGGAATACGTCTGATTCGATGCAATGAAAGAAAGAGAGAGCGCTGGGAAACCGGACCTACCAACGAGACCTGCCCAAGAAAGTACTTTTCTTCGATTGACGCAGCCGTACAGTACTGGGATAGGAAGGCACGTGGCTTGGCGTTTGATGCAGTATTAGCAAGAGCCATCGTAGAGCGGGCTTTAACGTTGGGCGCAACCGACCTCTCAGCCTTCAATGCCTGGATCGACGGAAGAAGAAAGACATTGCCTGGCGTAATGTTTCGACAAACGGGCTCTCTTTGCTTCCCCCAGAACTGGAAAGAAGAGGCCATAGCATGGGCCGCCAGGGAGGGGTCCATCGCAGGATTTGAAATTCGTCACGCACTGAAGCATGCTCGCTTGCAGCACCCGACTCTTCTGCCAAAGCGAAAAAGGAATGCAAAGCGTGACCGAGGACTGTCCAGATGACAGCACTAGCGCCAGAGTTGAGCACCTTATTTCAGCGGTTATTGGACCAGTCCACCAACTTCTTCGACCGACACCGCTTGCCGCAGCATTACAGATAGCGGCTTTCCGCATCCTCCAAGCGCATGCACAACAGCCTCAGCAGGAAGAAGAGATCACATCAATGCTTCTGGGGGCTTTCATCAACTCCATCGACTGGGTAGCGCATTGCCTTGGGTCGGCGCGTGCGCCGAACCGGTGAGCACACCAACGCCTGCACATATCCACCATGTGCCGTGTCAAATAGCAGTGCCACCGACGCGACCGTTAGCGAACTGAGGTAAATCAGAAGGAGCGGGACGGTTTGAACCAAGACCGGCCGCACAGAAACTCACGAATCCAGCATCATTGATGCAATTTCCGGAGAGCGAAGGAAACCAACCGCAGGCATCAAACGCAAGACGCCATCCATTGACAAGCCTCTAGTTTGCAATAGATTGCGCGCTCAAAGGAACCTCCAATGAACCTAAAAAAGGCAAAATCCTATCTGCGCGCCTGCGGATTCAAATTGGAACGTACAGGGTCTCAGTATCTACTTAGCATGCTCCCCGATCGGGAGTCGACAGCAATCGGTGTTTCTCTATCGCGAGAATACCAAACCTTTGAGGAACTCTCGAATGCGTTGAGCATCGCGGCTATGCGCGCATCACAGTACGAGGCATGCGAGCAGTGGGTTCAAAGTCTGATCGAAGAAGATCGGAGCGATGATCACGCGAACGTGGTAGAGGCACTAGATGCAGGAAGACGCCTGCCTAAAGCTCTACAAGATGAGCTGGACGCAAAGCTGATCGGCCTCTCCCCTTTCCCCTTGGCCTGGACCCCACGCGCAAAACCATTGCTGCTTCAGAAAATAAGATCCCAATAGAGTTGCGCAGAGGGGGCCGACAAGAGATCATCCTTCCACCACACCCAGGACGGAAAGATGATTGTCACCGGGAGCAACCAAAAGAGGTATACAGAGGACGATATCCGGGATGCTTTGTCGCTTGCCGAAATGCGCTCAACTGTCCTTTTCAATAACGAATCGCAGATCGTCGTCCCAGTCAACCATCCAACACGAAAGCATTTCAGGGCATTGGGACAACCGTCGAAAGCAAAACTGAAAGGCGATCCGCACGACACGAACCATGATCGCTGCATCGCGTATTTGGAGAACTTCCTTAAGAACGCAGGCGATTCTTTTGAGATCGTGACCTTTGTTCCCCGGTTCAGCGCCTACATTCACAAGGAAACCGGGCGTCCAGCTGCAAGTAAAGGCGAATCGAAAACGTACGAGCTACAACCAGTATTCAACGCCATCGCCGGCAGCGACTACAGATGGTTCACAGGACCCAGTGCAAGAGTAATTTACCCAGATGGCAGTTACATTGAGTCAGATCTTTGCGGAAGAGCTACCGCCACGTTCTACCCCACCAGGTTAAAGCCAAATATTGTGATCGAGGTGATCCGCTCACACCCACCTGACTTCGACACATTCGAAAGACTTGTCGAACTGTCCAAGAACAATACATTCGTATTGTTCTTCCTCATACCCGAGAACGATGACAACTCCGTTGAATCCCAGTTCAATCGTGCTTGGCGGAAACATCGACTCCAACTGCGCGTATCCTTCTACCTGATGGATGGCATGTTCTACGAGGCTGCTGTGCATATCCCAGACTCTGGAATCAACAGACGCGCCGTGTACGAGCAGCTTGTTTCTGGCGTTCTGAATACGGTCAGGAGAGAGGCTCTTAGTCCCGATGAGTATAAAGCGACGCGCAGCTCATTCCGCACCATCACCACCGAAAAAGCATCCAAACCATAAGGCCACACGGGCCGATAAATGCGTCAGACATGACCACGAGCAAACTACGTGAAGCCAAGGCCTATGATGTACTGCCGGTGCAGATCAATTTAGCCGCAACGAATTCCAGTCGCCGTCGCCTGACTGATCCAAGCCCCGGACACCGGCCGCCGCCGAGGCAGCAGCACAGCGGAGACCGGGGCCTATTACAGCTCCTTGGGGCGCAAAGCATCACTACGACTACTCATATTGAAGCTCTCCAAACAGGCTGATCATGAGATCGCCCTTGAGTTCTTCAAAGGGAATCTCCACCACGTCATCGGGATGCCTGGGCTTGGCCTTGCCGTCATGCGCTGAATTCTTCGTGTGACCGTTGACGTTCTCCCCATTGTCCTTCGTGTAAGGAAGAACCACGATCCGACCGTGGTTCTTTGAGACGATCTTCCCCTCCCTCCAAACAGCGTCGGTATCGCCTCCAGTGCCGTCCGCCGCACGCTCCTTCACCAGCCATCCAACGTTGTTGAAGCTCTCATACCAGAAAACAAACGAGCCCATGACCACAGCCCGCTGCCCCCTCGCAAGCGCATCGGCCAAGAGTCGTTTGACACCTTCCAACTGGAGGAGCTGAGCCGCTCTGGGCAACAAGATCTGGCGAATCTTGGCCTTGGTCTTTCCCCAGTGACTCAAGGAACTGAGATCAAACCCATTGGCGATTCTCGCGCGGTAGCATGCAACTAGGAGCTTACGATTGGCCCACATTGGATCGGACCAACTCCCGTCCTCTAGCCTTACAAAGATCAGATGACGGCTGTCTCTCCGCACGGAGATGATTTTCACGTAAGCGTGCTCACGCAACTTCTCTACGATCAGATCGCGATACTCCTCCGCCTTGGCGGATAGAACCAAATCAGCCTCATCGAAAACGGTTCTCGCTTTGCGCGCTTGTGCCTGAGCAAGCATCAAGCCCTCTTCTTCAGCCAGACGTCTGGCGGCCTGTAGCGCCTTCTCGGCCTTCAGTCGGAGTGACACCCGCTGCTCATCGGACGCCAGGGCGTCGATCTGAAGCGCGGCCTGTTCGTTCATCAGGCGACACGTGTCCTCAAGCTCTTCGCGGTCGCGCGAGGCAATCGCAAAGAAAGCGCCATCCCTCGCAACGGGTGGAGCCTTTCTCCAATTGACGGACTTCCCATCGCTGCAGGCCAAGACGTACACACGCCAGCATTCAAGCCAAGGATCAAAGACCGTCCGTGCTGCGATGATCATCCTATCGTCCCCCTACCGATGCGCCACACAGTGAACCACCCAAAGCACGCAGGTCGTTCCACTTCCGAATTGCTTCCACCACGTGGTGCTGTTCAACCCCATTGAGCCCATGGAAAGCGTGCAACGCCACAACCATTGCTTCCGTGGACCCGAGCAGCGTGGCGGGTGTTACTCGCAGCGCATGCGACAGTTCTGTAAGGCTATCACTGCCTGGCCGGCCCACGCAGGGGTTGGCCCCTTCACCCAAATGATTCCCCATCATCCTTTCGCCCCTGTTGGTGATACCGAACATCTGCTCTTCCAGCCGATCCCCGCCGCAGCTGTGCGATCTCCGCATTCCGAGCGGGCCGCCGATCTTGCATTCTGGCTCAGTGAGCCCTTACCTACTCTAGCGGCCCTTTGCTGGGCTCGGAACCAAAATGCTGGCGCACCTTTGCCTTCAGCCCGGCAAGGGTCATTTCCCCCACATGCATATCCACCATCCTGCCCTGACTGTCAAAGAAGAGGGTCGTCGGCATCACCCGCGCGCCGAAGCGGAGCATGGTCTCGGACGACGGGTCGGTATACGTGTGGTCAAACACGAGCTGGTTGTCCTGGACGAACGCCAGTGCGGTCGCGGGTTCGTCCCCCTGGTTCACCATGGCAAACACGACGCCGGGCAGCTGCGCTTCGGCTTCTGCAAAGGCGGGCATCTCGCGGCGACAGGGCGGGCACCACGCGGCCCACAGGTTAACCACCACTGGACGCCCGACCGCGGCCGACAGGGTCGGCACTGCCGGTCCCGAAGGATTCCCATGAACAGCCTCTAGCCCCGGCGCAGCGCGGCTCATCCAATCCAACGAGAAGCTCATGGCCAACCAAGCCGCGCTGCCGAAGGCGAGGCCGACGAGCGCTCCTTTCCTGACCCCGGCCTTGCCCCGCGCCAACCAAGCGGCCACGAACGCCCCCGCCAGTAATCCCCAGGCCCAAGAATATCCGCCGTCACCCAATGTCACGATCGACCAAGGATGGGGCGCGTAGTCCTGCCAGTTCTGCACCACGAATCCGAGGCGAGCAGCCAGAAGTCCTGCCCCGATCGCATCCACCACGATCCCTGCCGCCCGTTTGGCCTCCTCGGGGTTTTGGCGCCTGCGCCACTTGCGCGCCACCCACCAAGCGGCCGTGGCGGAGAGCATCAAGGTCAACACGTCGATGGAGAAGGGGCCGAGGCTGTTCAACGATCAACTCCTTGCGGGGTGGTAAGCAGAGCTTGCCGAAGGTGACTCCACTGCCGTGGCTCAAGCCCCCTGGGGATCCGGTCGATAACGTTCCCGTGGCACACTCGCGGTGCATAGCTTGACTGCCGCTCATTAAGTGAGCATCGCAGCCAGATCCCCGCAGCATCCCAACCGCGGGCGTGCGTCGTCCTTCAATGCAATTGGCTTACATGGAGTTTCCATTGAACCCGCACTTCTCTGTCCACGCACCGGAGCACCGCCGCCCGAAAGGCCTTTACGCGCAAGTGGATTTCATCGAACCCTTGGGCGAAGGGCTGGCCTTGGTTGGCTTGGACGGGGTGGACGCGGAGTGGTTCGCTAAATTCTGCGAGGACCATGGGCTGAGCAAGAACGCCGCAAGCGTCGACGTATGCAAAGCATTCGCTCAGCGTGCACCGCTGTTCCACCTGCAGCTGACCATGTTCTTGGATGAGGCAAATCGCCGGTTTAGGGCAAGGACCAAGCACTGGCTGCACATTGATCTTTCCGCTGAAGGCCCACTGCGCGGGGAACTGTATCCAACGCTCTTTTCCCCGGGCCAGACCGTCGCGTTTGACGCCGCGCGCCTTCCACTGATGAACCGCAGAAGTCAGCAGCTGAACAGCCTCACGCTTGTGCCAAACCAACCTCCGGTGCCGCACACACCGCCTACGGCCCTGCACATTGAGGAGCTAGCGGTGCTAGATGTAGGCCAGGGGTCGGCCAATGCATTGCTGTGCTGCGAAGGCGTTGCACGCATCTACTTTGACGTGGGCTGCGGCGTCTATCGCAATGCTCCGACGCGGCCACCGAACATCAGCTTCTGCCAGTGCGAGGACCCTGTTGTCGTCCTTTCCCATTGGGACGCAGACCATTGGGCCGGAGCCACCATTGATACAGGGCTTCTGACGCGCACCTGGATTGCCCCCACCCCAGCAACAATCAAACACATTGTGTTCCTCATGAACATTTGGACTGCGGGAGGAAAAACGCATCTGCTCAGTACTTCGGCCACTGTCCAACTAGGCTCTGGAATCAAGCTCGTTCGTTGCAAAGGGCCTGCCAGTGACCGCAACGAGTCAGGACTGGCGCTGATCGCCGAGCGCAAAGGCAAGCGCTGGCTGTTGCCGGGTGATGCCAGTTACCACAACGTTCCAGGGGCTCTGAAACGTCCCGTCACGGGTTTGGTGGCCACCCACCACGGGGCCCGCGTCCATGGCCCCGGCGCGCCGGTGCCCTCGCCGGCGCCCGACTATGCCCGACTGGCTTATTCCTTTGGTCCCGGTAATGCGCACGGAAAGTACGGGGTCTCCCACCCCCGCCCCGCGGGAGTGCACGCGTATGACGCCGCTGGCTGGACTCACACCGGCTGGGGCGTTCTCCCGCTTGGCAGCGCTATCGCCAGTCCTCCGGGTCTCGCCCGAGCAACGGCACACCATCCTACCGCCCATTTGAATGGCATCCGCATCGGCTGGACCGCGCCAGTCGGCGTGCTCCCGCACTTGGCCGTCTGCCCAAAGGCAATGCCCCTTACGCAAACGTAGGGCCATTGCGCCAGTTCGGTCAGCAACGCGCTGAAGCAGCCCCCGTCAAGGCGGGGAGCTGCTCGGAAGACGATCAAAGGCCGTCAAAAGCCTCTCGGCGTAGGCGTAGGCCGCGCTCTCGACGCGGTCATGACTGAAGCTGGTACACCACAGGAAGAGCAATACGCCCGAAACCAGCAACGTCGTGCCGCCCTCAAAGCCTGGGTGCAGCAGCGATGACCCAGCAAAGGCAAGCGGATTGAGGGTCAACGCCCCGGTCATGAGCAGGCCCACGAGCACGCCGGCGGCAGACGTCGCCACGCCAAACGGGCGCAGCGCCGACATGTTACGGAAGAAGCCGTAGGAGATGTTCTCCTTGAACACCAACGCTTCCGTACCTCTCGTTCTCTCGCGCAGCTTCGCAACAGCGTCCTCGTAAGCATGGTCGGCCTTGGCCGGACTGCCCCTTTCTTTGGCAGCCGACGGCACCTCTGCTTTCAGCTTTTCCTGGATCGCCTTGTGATACCCAGCCTTCGTAACAGGGTTCAATCTCTCATTCCGGTGCCGAAGAAGGATGGTGGAGGGCATGCCTCCCCACTTCCTGACCAACTTCTCTTCAAGCTTCTTACCCTGAAAGCGCACCACGCTGGAGAGCAAGAACGGCGCGCAGAAGGTCGCAATGACGGTCGCCACAACCTGCATAGCGTCGAGCTCGTCTCGAAATGCTGCGATGAAGGACACGGTCAAGGGCATCAGTACGATAAGGCCGGGCGCCAACCTAGCGTTGCGATCGTAAGGATCCGACACTTGGGCAAGCAACTGACCTAGGGCAATGGGATTGGACATCTCAGTCACCGCTCCCTCAGTCCTTCTCATAGTCCGGCGGATACGGCGCCTGTTCGATGCCTCCCCAACCGTCGCGCGAAATGCCCGTGGACAGCAATAGATCCCGACCTTCCGTGGCGGAGAAATGCGCCCCGCGGTGAATCATCGCCCGCACCACGACTTTCCGAGGGTGCGCCGTGTCTGCCTTCGCAGAACTACAAACGGCGATAAATTTGTAGCCGTCCTCCTGCGTCTTGAGCGGTTCGCCCAGCCAGCGGTTGAGGACCTCCGTGTTGACGTTTCGACGCCCGCCATGATGCGGCACCTGGAAGCCCCAAACGCCTGGCAGTGCCCCACCCGTCGCCTCCAAGTAGTCGGCAGCCTCTTTGAGGCCGTCACGCCCGGTGTCACCGGTCAGGAGCACGCGCTTACCATTGATGAGAATGGTCTGGACCACGCTCATTTCGTTCTCTTCACTCGTACCACCAACGGGGAAGAACTCCTGTCCCCACAGGCCCTGAACCAAAGTTTTGGCCGCCTTGGCCAACGCTGCCAAGCCCTCAAGAGACGCCTCGACCAGCGTGCGATCCTTCGCGGCCTCTGGTGTGCGATCGGATGCAACAACAAGGTCCAGGTAGCGGGCACGGGTGGGGGCCAGCACCAAGAAATCTCCGATGAATGCCCCCTGGAACGGATCACGGATAGGAATGTTCTTCTCAAGCGCGAGCTCTTCCAGTGCCGCCGGCCCTGGATACAACTTGCGCAGGCGATTACGCAGCGCGTCCACGGAGTTGTAAGTCTGGAAGCGGGGGAGAAGCTCTTGCGCGTAGAGCCAAGGCCGATGCATCCAAAGCTCCCCCACTTCGCAACGCTCAAGGACCTTGCGCAGGCCATTCGCGTGATCACTGTCCGGATGCGTCAGCACCACCGAATCAACCTTGCCGGTCCCGTAGTGCTTGGCGATGTGTTCAACCAAGCGATCACCGGTCTCCAGGTACCCACCATCGACCACATGGACTCGAGTGCGCCCATTTAGTTCGTAACGCACGCCAATGGCGTCACCGCTCTTGGAGGTTTCGACCCCCAGGAAATCCACTTCGATGCTGTCTGCCACGTTTAGCCCCCTGTTGGCTAAGGTTGCCCATCTGAGCAATGTTGAGACGGTAAGCTCCGGCCCGATGGCGGTAACCGCCATCAGGGGAGAATCTTCTATTGAGGGTCTTGCATTAAAAGACGGCCCATGCGCCATGAAGCCGCCATTGGAAACCGGCCGCTTCAGCTTCTCCTCGCATGGAACCCAATGCTAGACGCGCCCACCACATTCAAACTAAAGCCAGCACCCGACTCGTCCTTTAGGCCTTCATGCAACCCCAGACAGACCTGCGCGGGTCAATAGACCGACTTGCCAACGGCTACCAGGGCCGCACGCAGCCCGTCGGACCCGATCTTCGCCAGGACCGCGGTGGCCGCTTCGCGGTCCAGCGGACAGTAGGACATATATCCCTTGCCATTGAGGTATAGCGCGTAGAACCCGCTGAGTTTGGGCTGACCGAGTACCTCGTAGATGCCCTCTTCCAAGATAGGAATGTGGAGGTGCTTTGGCGTTCCGTCGGTGTGCCTGGACTGCACCTTCTCACTCATCCATTGCAGTCTGCCATCCGGGAAATATCTGCGGACGACAGACTTTTTCTCAGACTTGTTGCACTGGAGAAAGATTCCTCGCTGGCCTCCAACGGAACCTAACGTGAGCTTGTCTCTGTACGACACCCTTGACGCCTCCCACTTCTCTGTTAGAAAGCCACCACTGCACTAACCGGGCACAGCAACCAATGTACTGGCTTGAAATTTATTCACCGCACGTTGGCACAGCGCGGGTGGATGGCCTAAGTAAGGCTCAACTTGACGCCATCGCCCCCTTCCTGGGCGGAGCAGGAATCGCCAGTTCGTTTGGCATTTACCATCCCGATGGAAGTGCGGAGCTTCTGGGAGGTTGCCTGGCCGCATCGTTGGAGGAAGACGGGGTGCACTACCTACACATCGAAGTTCCGAATACTGCCCACTGAGAGGCTGCGCAACAGCCGCCTCTCTTTGGCAGCTATGGACTCGCAATGGCGCGCTCAGAAGGTCGGCAAGTTTTCCAGATTGTCCTTCGTTGACTGGTCGCGCACGGTCTTGAGGTAATCGGTCTTCACGGACGTGATCTCAAGATTGGCGCCGCGGCCCCAACTCCCGTCAGCTTTCTTAACGATCGTAATGAAGGTCTTTTTCCCCTCAATCATCTCGATGACTTCAGGGCGCGTCAGATCGCGGTAAGTGTCAGACTTGAATCGCCCAGTGATATGGTCAACCGCATGTACGCGCAGCTTCGCAATGTGCGAGCTATCGCTGTTGTATTTCACGGCGGAGACATAGAAATCAGGATGCGCCACTTAGACATTTCCCTCACAAATTGTTGACATGCATTAAACGACTCCTGACTGTTTCGTACAATAGGAAATTTCCTACCCCCGACTAAAGGTGAAGAGAGTCAAAAAAATGACACCCGACGCCACACGAGGCTACGCAAGCAACACCCGCTCAATAAGTGGCAGGGGATGCGACGCAAGCAAATCAGCGCGCTGGAGCTGCCTGGACCGAACGTGGAATTGCAGCACTCCGAGCGCGTGCAGTTCGCAGAACAAATAGGCGATCCGAGCAGGTTCTATGCATAAGACCAGCGACTGTTGCCTTAGCGCCCCCAAATGTTGAAGGGGGCTCCAGTTCGCCGGAGCCCTTCGCATCGTCGTCGATTTTGAATTAGTCTAAAGTGCTAGACGCTCGGATCAATCAGATGACACATCGTGTCAGCCGCACTCGACCACCTGACACATCAGGATGATCCCTTTGCAAAGAACTTCGCCGCTTCGCGCAAAGATCTCGCTCCTTCTTTACCCGCGCCAGCTCGCGCTTGAGTAGCGCCAGTTCTTCATCCCTCGGTGTCCCGGTACCGCCGAAGGCGGCAGATTTCGGGCTTTGCGCCTCACGCCTCCAGCGGGTCAGCAGGGTGTCGCGAATCCTCAGCTCCGGGCCACCTAGGCGCGGCTGACGCCGGGCTGGCCTGCTCAACCGCGCCACACTTAAACTCGACAGCGAACTTCCTACGCTTTGACATGAACACTCCTCATGGCCTTGATCGGCCTTCTTGTAAGTGTCCGGGAAAACGGGGGAACCCTTTTAAAGCTTGGACATCACCTAGACAGATTCGCGATCGCTTAGACTTTCCTTGGACATCTGGCTGGCTCCCGCGCTCAAAGTGAACGGTTGGCGACCATCCGACTTAGCCGTGGCCATCATCGGCCAATTGGTGCCCAGTCCCATCAGCCCGCTCGCTAGCCAAGTGCGGCAGCAAGGTATCGCCTGGACTGCCGGGGGCCGCCGCCGCCCTTGGAGACGGTCCAGGCCGGGGCCAACGCTGAACGCAGTGAAGCTTGCGCCTTCGGTTGGCGAGCATCACAGTGTCGCATCGCCCCGTATGAGCGAAGACAATGACCATTATGATCGCTCATCTCGAACACTTTGCAGACCTATGCATGGCGGCCCAGGGATTTCGTCCCTCGCAATCGAGGCTGGCGGCTTTGAGCGACCAAGACCTAGTTTGGTTCCAGCCAGGCAAGCCAGCCCAGTTTGGACTCACCAAACTGGGTAAGTCACAGCTCATGGAGATGTTGAAGGCTTGTTGCAGCGGGTCCGTCGATGAGCCGCTTGCCAGGGCCAAGTCGATGCGACCAAACAATGCCGAATTCACGGCCGGAATGGCTTACTTCGATGAATTCGAGTGCAATTTGCGCTTGGGTGTTCGACCTGAAATTCTCCCGAATCGGTTGGCTTTTCTCGCTTGGCTGATCAAAGAACAGCCCAGCGCTCCCGCTGCAGCAAAGTAGGCGCCGCTGACCACTTCGCGTCCGTCTGCCTCTTGCGCCACAGCAGCGGGGCATGGCGTGACCCTGCTGGGAGAGCACGCCCTGCTTCGCATGGTTGGACAACACCCAGCGTCCGCACCAGATGGTGCATGTAACAGTGATCATCTGTGATTAAAGGCGGCGCAGATATCACCGCTGACGCACCCTTGGCTCACGTCCGCCAGCTGTACAGTTCAGGCGCAGGTGTATGGTTGTTCGATCAGGGCTTGCATGGCGGTGGGGTTAGGGCTGAAGTTCATGGTCGGCTTGCCGATATGCCTCTTACCAGGTAAATGAGGCGCAAAGCCCAGCGAAGCGATGACGCGTGTCAGATCGGGGGTTGCTTTGAGCGTTCGAAAAGATCGGCTTCGCTACGTCCTGACCGTCGTAGGAGCCACGGCGGTGTGCCTTCTGGCGATGCTCGCCGTCGCCCAAGCCATCCTCTACGTGCGTGACAAGGAAGGGGCAGAGGCCGTGGCGGAAGCCGCGGTGGCACGCTCGGAGGCCATATCCCTTGCAAGGCGCGTCGCGGCCGAACAAGCCTCTCGCATTGTACAGCCGCCTTGCTCGGCTACCGACATTGACTCACTGAAAGAGATCGCGTTCCGCTCCAGCTACATGAGCGACATCGGTCGCATCCGAGACGGACGCCTTGTCTGCAGCGCTCTCTGGGGGCGCTTGCGCCCCTACACCCTCCCCGCCCCACGCTTCTCCAGCGGCGCTGTCCGGCTTTGGCACGCATCGGATCTCGTTGGCTCCCCCTACACCGGGTCCAATCTGATCGCCCAAGGCGACACGTTCACCGTGTCCTCCCCGTCTGCCTTCGAGAGCTTGGACCCTGCGCGCAGCAGTTCCATTAGCATCGAAACGAAGGACCGATCGTTTACATTCCGCACCTTGTCCCCGACCAGCCGCGTCGGCACCCCGTCTCTCATCCAAGCTCAACATTGCAGCCTGGTGGCCGACGTTTGCGCGTTCGTTACCAGCCCTAGGCACGTCGTGTCCGAACTCCCTTCGGCGTTGCTCACCACCATCCTGGCAGCGGGTGCCTCGGTAGGGCTGTTGCTCGCGTTCCTGCTGATCAAACACCAAATCACGGCTCGGCAAACTATCCAGCAACGGTTGGTGCTTGCACTGAAGCGCAGCGAGATCGAACTGGCCTACCAGCCACTGCGTCGAATTGGCACGCGGGAGCTCGTGGGATTTGAAGCGCTCAGTCGCTGGCGCCCGCCGGGAGACGATGAAATCCCGCCGGCCATCTTCGTGCCCATCGCCCACCGCCTCGGCCTGAGTCCTGATCTTTTTCGATACGTGCTGGCCCGTGCCATGAATGACTTCGCCCCCGCGCTGCGGGAGCACAGGAACCTCTACGTGAGCATCAATGCCGAGCCCGTGGACATGGCCCAAGAGTGCATCGTTCGCTACATCAGCAGCGTTGCCAACGATTTTGGCGTGTTCCCTGAACAGATTCGCATCGAGATCACCGAGCGGGAAGAACTCGTGTCTGCCGCCGCCATGAGCAACATGCAGGCCCTCTCGGTTCTGGGATACCGGTTCTTGATCGACGACTTCGGGACGGGCAGCGCGAATTTCTCTCACCTCGCCCAGTCGCCGTTTCGAGGAATCAAGATTGATCGCATGTTCGTGGCCGCTATCAACGAGGACTCCCCCCTGCGGCCCGTGTTGCCAGGGATGTATCGCATCGCGCGTGAGCTTGGGCTGGATGTCATCGCAGAAGGCGTCGAATCAGAAGAGCAAGACCTACTGCTCTACCGGATCGCGCCAGAGGCCATCGGCCAGGGATGGCATTACGGCCGCCCTCTCTCAACCGAAGATGCTCTGGCCGCCATCCAAGTTGGGTAGCCTTCTCGCGCGGCTGGACCCAAGCATGTTCACTGGCGCTTGACCTCCTCCCTAGCAAAATGTCCGTGCGTCCGATGGGCGCGACAATCGTGAAACTCTCCGCCATGGCGCTGACCCCGTTGGCGCCGCCGAACCAACGGGGTGACTCCCCCTCGCCCTAGGTGACGCCCCGGCAGTTCAGGGCATCGTCGTGATCGGCACCCCTAAGCAAGTGGCCTCTTTAGGGCAACATGCGACAAGCATCCTCAGCGGTGGTCGCAACCGACTGGCCGCCGGTCTGGCCTTTTGCTGGTGAACGCACTGGCTCAGCGCTTTCCGACAGCCCCGCTCGCTTACTTCCCTGTGCCTAGGCCGTCAGCGTGCAGAGCGCCTCTTGATCATGCTCCTGCCACGGCAGTAGAGGGATCGGACAGCGGTGTCTGGCGTTCGGACTGTGCGGACGAACCCGTAGCTGAATTCTTCAGAATTCAATTTTCTCATTAGGTTCCGGTGGGGTTGTCGCGGTGCATCATATGAATTCCGCTCTGTTCAGCTTCCTGTTCATCTTCATACCCAACATTGGACGTTTCTTCATCGATCAGGTTGAGGGTGTGCGGCGGGCCGACGGCTCGCTCTTGCAGGTCACGCGGATCAGTTGCGCTTGTCTGGAATGCGGCCGCCATCTGCGATTGATTCCAGGGCATGGCCTGCTGGACTTGGACGGCGCCGCCGTGCTCACTTGCCCGCTCTGCGACAACCGCCAGGCGAGCTCTGACCCAATAGCGGACGCCTATGCGCTGGCCTGAAGGGACCAATTGACGGTGCAGCCAAGCTGAACGCTCACCGGTTTCCTACGCTTGAGCTTGGGGCCACACTGCTGCCAGGCCGCGACTCGATGGCCAGCCAACGGAGAAGGCGTATGCGCGAGGCTGAGACGGATGCGTTGGTCAAGTTGGAGCTCCGCCTGTGCGAGTGCGAGAGGCGCCTGTCCAACGCTGAGGGCAAAACCAATGCCCTGGAGCACGCGGTCAGGGCGTTGGTCGCCAGTTCTGCAAACCCCCACCGCGGTGCTCGTGGCATGGGCCCACCTGATGCCCATGATCGTCGACAACCATGTGCCTCCGCAGCCAGGCTCCAATGCAGACTTTCTGCTTGGTTTGCGTCATGGCCTGAGGTTTGTGGCCGAGCAAATCGACGCTTTGCCCTGATCCCTAGAGACTTCCCAGGTCCAGAACGGTTGCTTGGCCCTTTGAGAGAATTGCCGCCAGCAGACGGCCGCCCGCCAATGGCCGCTCACTGTCGCCGTTGAGGTAAGCGGCTTGCAAGCGTCCTGCTGCCATCAACTCCGCCCGTCCCATGCCCGCCGGCTGATTCCGCAAGGGCTCGCCGGGCGACGCCAAGCCTCCCACGAGCGGTTGCACCACGGCGGGGTGGCCGTCTTCGGACTTGGCATAAGCGGTGGCGACCATGCGCTGGGCGTGCGCCGACCAGCCACCCATAACCAACTCGGTGTGCATAGCGCTGACGGGTATGCCAGCGGCTGCAGCCGCCCTCACGTAGTTTGGCCAGAGGCGATCAATCACGCCGCCGAGCTCGCCGGACAGCCGCTCTATCGTGAAGTCCGCTCGAAAACTGGCTTGGAGACAGAGCTCGTAGATTCTTAGGAAGAACTGGGCCGACCCACGCGTGGCCAAGACGGCGTTATGCTGAGGCAGCAGAAGCAACTTGGCGCCCTCCGAGTGCGCCCCGGTTTGCGCATCTTGTGCCAAGGTATCGACGGTCACAGCCAAGTGATCGGTACTCAGCAACACGTTCAAAATGCTCATCTGCCGTCCTTGGAACCCATGCGGTCGATTGAACCCTCCAGCGCCAGGTCAGTCCGAGGGATTTTTGAGAATTTCAGACGCTATCCGCTCCCCCGCTTCCAACACTTGAAGGCACGACGGCGCTTTAATTCCCAAACCCGAGCGCGCGTCTACGCCGTGCACCTCGATAGCAAGAAGCACCCAGCAACTTTCACTGATCCGACAGATCTCGGAGGTGTAAACGTGCTCTCCCACCGGCAAGGTGACCCGCCTCAAATCTTTGGCCGACTTGCAAGTGCCCATGCCCCTCGAACCCTGACTGTTCAGAAGCAGTGTGCACGCGAACGACGCCGGCCTCAACCGATCCTCTTCGGACTGCATTCTGGCACTGCGCCCGATCAGTAGCCCCTGTCTCTGCTGATCGAGACCACCACCTCCAAGCCTCCGCCCGTTCGATTCCGGACTGCCAGCACGCCACCGTGGGCAGCGCATATGGCACCCGCAATCGAGAGGCCAAGCCCGGAGCCACCCGAGTGCCGGGCCCTGGATCGATCCGCCCTCCAAAAGCGGTCCTGGACACGCGGGAGGTCGGTTTCGTCGACCCCTGGGCCACGGTCGCCAACAATGAGCGTCACACGCGTCCCCTCCTGCCTGAGCGATACGTCCATGACGCCGCCGCCGGATGCATACCTCAGCAGGTTGTCCACCACGATGGTCACCACTTGGCCCATCCGCAGCCGGTCGGCCTGGACCTCGATGGAGGCGTCCAGATCCAGCTGGCATGCAACCCCAGCCGATTGAAGCTCCATTTCCACCCACTGAATGCGCTCGAGAACCAGCTCTGCGAGCGCAAACCGCTCTTCTTCCAAACTCAGGGCGCCAGCCCGCGCCATCGACAGCAGATGGAGGTCGCCGACGATGCGGTTGATCTGCTCCAGCTGCCGGTGAACCAGCAAGAGTTGATCATTGGAGTGCGGAAAAACATCGTCCACCATCCCCTGAATCCGCCCCATCGCAGCGTTCAACGGGGTCCTGAGCTCGTGTGCCAGCATTGCACTGGAGTCCCTGATCTCGCGCTCGTATTGCTCCAATCGAGACGACATCTCGTTGAAATCGTCGGCCAAGCCGGCCAGCTCTTGGGGGGCGTGCGGACTCACCGTTGCCCGCGCCGAGAAGTCCCCCTCGGCCACCTGCCTCGCGGCCCTCGCCACCGAGCTAAATTGCTTCGATAGCGGTCGAGACATCATGAAGCCAAAGACGAAGATGAAAGGAACGGATGCCAGCAGCAATGCGAGAAGGGTGAACCAGTCGGGATTTCGCAGGCCCGGCAAGAAGTTCTCGATGGCGTAATGGGCTTGAAACAGCGCCCATAGCCGCGCCTCGTCCAAATGAGGATCTGCCACAAGCCGCCGCAGCTCTTGCTGTGCCTGGGGTGGTAGCGTGCTGAGGATGCGCTCATCCTTCAGCTGGAAATGCAGCCACATCCCAAGCGCCACGCAGCTCACTGCCCCCACGGCCAGCCCGCTCATTCGAAGGCCGACCCAAGTCCATAAGGAGCTAGGCGCTCGTGGACGGCTATCAGGCTTCATTGGAACCGGTATCCCACGCCGCGCACCGTCAGCAGAACACCGGTAATCCCATGGAGCTCAAGCTTCTTGCGAATGTTGTGAACATGCGTGTCGACCACGCGATTCAGCGAATCACTGGTGGCGGCAACCCCTTCCAGCAGCTCCGCGCGCGTGAAGGCTTTGAAGGGGGTGCGCAGGAGCGCATAAAGGATGTTGAATTCGGTGGGAGTCAGCTCGACTACGGAGGGAGATCCCGAGGCCTCCGCTTCAACCAGCACCCTTACAGCCTCCCCGTCTACGGTCAGCCGCCCGTGCTGGAGGACCTTTTCCTTTCCTCGACCAGGGCACCACCCGGCGCAGCACGGCATGAACCCGAGCCACAACCTCGCGAGGGCTGTAGGGCTTGACCACGTAGTCGTCTGCTCCGTATCGCAGGGCACCTAGCTTGTCCGGCTCGTCCCCGACGGCGGTAACCATGATCACGGGCGTGTCCCCCGCTTTGCGAATGGCAGACAGCACGTCAATGCCGCTCATCTTGGGCAGCATGATATCCAGAAGGACCAAGTGCGGACGCCACTGCGCGAAAAGCTCCAAGGCCTGCAGGCCATCGTGGGCCACCGCCACGAAAAAACCCTCCTTGCGAAGGTAGGCCTCCAGGATACTGGCGCCGTCAGCGTCGTCCTCGACGACCAGTACGCGCTTGTCGTTCGAAGGGATGGGAGCCGAATTCATAGAATCCGAAAAAGTCATTGATGAAATCTTGATATTTGGGCGGAAACCGTCGAAACGGCGCGCCATTCTTACCACTACACCGCCGCCTCTGCCACAAAGAGGTTGCAGATCGTCCGGATCTTCAGCATGTCGGTTCAGAAACGACGCTCGCAGCTGAGGAAGCTGCGCTTTTTTTGAGGCTTAATCGAATCTCAACAAAGAGCACAAAGAACCTTGAGAAGAGGCCTTCAAGCTTCGCGCACTTCTCTGGCGATCGTGGGTTAATCCGTGAATACTTGCTCGGCCGTCCGCTGGCTCGGACCAGCTCTGGTTAGTTCGGCAGCTGTCGTAGGAATGGCTGCGTTGGCAGGGTGTTCTTTGTCCCCCCAATACGTCCGTCCCGCCGCGGTCGTTCCCCAGCAACTCGGCTCCACGAGTAGTTCGCCGACGAACGGACGGCTTTGCTCGGAGCGATTGCGCGAGCAAGACGTTGATTTTGTCCGGGCGGCGGTCAAGGGTGACCAGTTGGATGCCATGATCCGAGCGGCGCTGTGTCGCAGCCCCGACTACCGGCTTGCCGAGCTCAACGTGCGCCTCGCGCGAGCGCAGGCCGGTCAGAGCAACAGTGCACGACTGCCACGGCTGGATGGGCAAATCGTCAAAAGCAAACAGCGATTCGGCGATCCAGCGTTGGACGAGCGCTACCAGCAGGATCTGTCCATGGCGACCGTCGGACTGTCAGAGTTCGATCCCGACTTCTTCGGGCGCCTCAGGTCGCTTGCCGCTGCCGAGGGGCTCCGGTGGGAAGCTTCTCAGCACGGCCGCGACGCGGCCCGGGGAGCGCTCATTGGCGAAACGCTCCGCGCCTACGTCCTCTACTCTGCGGCCAAAGAAGCGGAAGCCCAGGCCGGGGTAGTGGCCAGCAGCGCCCAGGAACAGCTTCACCTTGCTCAGCGCCGGCAATCGCTTGGAATGATCGCCTCCGACGATCTTCGCGTCGCGGAGAGCTTGGCTGCACAAGCGGATGCAAACGCGGCCAAAACTGCCGAGGCATCAAAAGCCCAAGAGCGGGCTCTGCGGTTTCTGGTTGGGTTTGACTCAGTGCTGCCAAGCCCAAATCTTTCGCTTTTCGTGGACGGCTCTGGTGACGCGGTCAGATACGGTGATTTGGATTCTTCCGTGCTCTACCAGCGGCCCGAGGTGCTTGAGGCAGAAGCCAGGCTACAAGCAGCTTACGCTGACATCGGCGCCGCCCGCGCGGCCTTTTTCCCGTCCATCCAACTCACCACCTCCCTGGGCTCGGCCAGCGAGAGTTTGGGCGGTCTCTTCTCTGCCTCAAAAGCTTGGACCTTCTCCCCGAGCCTGCGGCTTCCCATCTTCGACTTCGGTCGGAACAAGCGAGCGTTGGATCTCGCATGGATCCGTCAACAGCAAGGGGTCGTGCAGTACGAGAGGGCCATTCAGCGCGCGTTTGTCGATGTCGCCGATGCCCTAGGCAGCCGAAACCAGTCGGAGCAGGCCTACACCGCTGCTCGGAGTAAGGAGCTCGCTACTGTCGGAAAGACTGGCCGACTGATCCAACGAATTGATGCAGGGCTGCAAGACGCCTTGGACCGACCGCAGGCCCGGATCGACGCGGCCAATGCCACCGCCGACCGCGTCGCTGCTCAGCAGGATTTTGCGCTTTCCCGGATCGCTCTATCGCACGCGTTCTATGCCACTGCCCCTGCTCGGCTCCCGCACTCCAGCTCCCCTTGAGCTTTCCAACATGATCACCAAGACCAAATCAACCGTCCTACTCGGACTGGCCGTGCTTCTGGCGGCACAGGGCGCTCATGCCGACGGCCTGTGGGGCGACAAGCTGGAGGCCACGTTTGGGACCGGCGTGCTCTACGGCCCGCTCTACGCGGGCTCGGACGAGAGCCAAGCAATCCTTGTCCCCGTGTTGTCCGTTCAGCGGGGCATCCTCTTCGTTGACTCCACCCGTGGGGCAGGCCTGCAGTATCAGCTTGGCGGTGGCCTCTACCTCTCCCAGTCGATCTATTACGACTTGGGCCGCTTGGAAAAGGACAGCTCTTGGCGCCCTGGCTCAGATTCCTTGAAGGGCATGGGCCGCGTTCCAGGCTCGTTCACCACGAAGACCATGCTGGTTCAGCCCTTGGGCAATCGCTTCAATGTCTCCGCAGAAGCGGAATACGCTCTGCGATCTTCGGGGCACCGCCTTCGCTACCGAGTGGGGGCAGAAGCAAAGCTCTTCAACGGCAATGCCAACGACGTGTTTGTCACTGCAGATGTGCACGGTGGCGATCGCGATTTCAACCAAGCCTACTACGGGGTTGGTGTCGCTCAGGCGAACGTTACAGGACGACGGGCGTTCTCTTCCGCCTCGGGCATCAATGCCTACGCCGCCGGCGTTCGTTGGGAGCACAAGTTTGGCGCGCGCTGGATGGGCATCGCGCAGATCAATGCGATGCGCTACGCGCGTGACGTGAGCGGCAGCTCTGTCATCGAGCGGCGCAACAGCGGCTTCGGGAACGTGGCCCTCACCTACACCTACTGAGAAAAAATATGGCCTTCCTACCCCCGCCAGCTATGCGCGCTCTTCTTGTCCTCTCCCTCGTTGGGCTGTCCGCCTGCAGCAAAGAACCAATGCCGCCCACGCCGGTCCGGAGTGTCAAGGTGGAAACCGCAGAGCGCGGATCCCGCACCTCGGCTGAATTCGTCGGCACCGTCCGCCGATCTTCCAGAGCACAGCTCAGTTTTGAGCAGGCCGGACGGATCAAGGCAATCCACGTCGATATCGGGGACGCGATTCGCAAAGGCCAAGTCCTCGCAGTCTTGGATGCCCTGCCCGCCCAGCAACAGTTCGCCCGGGCAAGCGCTCAATTGAGTGCTGCCCGTGCAGCGCTTGCAGAGCGCCAGCTTCAGTTCAATCAACAAGAGGCCATGTTCAAGGACGGTGCAGTGGCGCAGGTTACCCTGACCCAGGCCCGCGCTGCCTTGGAGGCATCCAAGGCGGAACTCAATAGTGCCCAGGCCGACGTGGCCCTTGCTCAGCGCGCGGTAGATTACAGCGTCATCCGAGCGCCGTTTGACGGCCAAGTCATCGCTCGCCACAGCGAACCGTCGGTTGACGTCACGGCAGGTCAAGCGATTCTGAACGTTCAGGGCAACGGCCAGACGGAAGTTGCAGCCGACGTGCCGGCCCACCTCGCGAGTGCCCTCCAAGCAGGGGCCGCAGCGTCTGCGCGACAGGACGGCACCGTGCTGGTCCCGCTGAAACTGCGATCGGTTGCACAGCACGAATCGACCGCAGGAACTGTGACGGTTCTCTTCGAAGCTGCTGACGGTGGCGCTCCCCTGCGTCCCGGCTCACTGATTCACGTGTTGGTCCAGGTCGACGACGCGAGCAACACCTTGACCGTGCCGCTCTCAAGCCTCGTCCCCAGCAGCACCGCTGGCGCGGCGGATGTCTTTGTTTTCTCTGCGGCTCATCAGACCGTGAAGAAAGTTCGCGTTCGCGTCGGCAGCTACCAGGGGAGCCAAGTTGAAATCCTCGGAGGGTTGACCGAAGACGCTGTGATCGTCACGGCGGGTGCCAGCTATCTCACGGACGGTCAGAAAGTTCGGCCCTACAAGAGTCAGTCCCAGCTTGGACAAGGGGAAATCCGATGAACCTTACCCAGTCGGCGATCAAATCCAGCCGCCTGACGGTGTTCGCCTGCCTGCTGCTTCTGTTCGGCGGCATCTTCACATTCTTTGGTTTTCCCTCTCAAGAAGAGCCTTCAGTCACCATCCGTGAAGCACTCGTGTCCGCTGCACTTCCCGGCTTGCCCAGCGAGGAAGTAGAGGAGCGCATCGCCAAGCCCTTGGAGGAGCGACTGCGTGAGGTGGCCGGCATCAAGCGAGTTGTGTCGACCATTCGCCCTGGCAGTGTCCTGATCCAGCTGACGGCGCAGGACAGCGTCCGTGATTTACCCACCCTCTGGCAGCGTGTGCGCGCCAAAGCGGCTGAAGCCAGCGCAGAACTGCCGCCGGGAACCCAAGGACCGCTGGTAGACGACGACTTCGGACGCGTCGCCGTGGCCTCCGTTGCAGTCACCGCGCCCGGATTCAGCACCAGCGAAATGATGGGCCCGCTGCGCGCAATGAGGGAGGAACTCTACCGTCTGCCGGGCGTCGAGCGGGTGGCCATGTATGGACTGCAGGAAGACCGGGTCTACGTTGACTTTGACAAGTCCAAGCTGGCCTCGACCGGGGCTACCCCCAACGCAATCATCGACCAACTCAGGGACAAGAATGTTCTTGCGCCGGGCGGTGAAGCCATCGCCGCCGGTCTATCTCTGACGCTCTCTGCCGACAGCCAGGTCCGCAGCGCTCACGATTTGGCCGACGTGTTGGTCAGCGTGCCCAATGCCAAGGAGAGTCAAGTCATCCGTCTGGGGGATCTGGCCGACATTCGCATTCTGCCGCCGGATCCGCCGGAGGGAGGCGCGCTCTACAAAGGGAAGCCTGCCGTCGTCGTGGCCATCTCCATGGCTAAGGGCTACAGCATCGAGACCTTTGGCAAGGACTTGCGTGCAGCGCTGAAGCACACGCAGTCGGGCCTTCCGGTCGGTTTCGAGCAGCACGTTGTGACGTTCCAGCCAGACGTGGTGGAACGGGAGATGAGCAAGATGCACCACGTCATGGGCGAGACCGTGGTCATTGTCATGGCGGTAGTCATGCTCTTCCTTGGTTGGAGGACCGGGCTCATCGTTGGGGCCATCGTTCCGCTAACCATCCTCGGCTCGTTGGTCGTAATGCGCGCCCTTGGCGTGGAACTCCAAACGGTGTCGATCGCCGCAATCATCCTTGCCTTGGGACTTCTGGTCGACAACGGCATCGTCATTGCTGAGGACATTGAGCGCCGCCTTGCACATGGGCAGGAGCGGATAAGCGCCAGTGTGGACACTGGAAGGACTCTGGCCATTCCCCTTCTCACCTCCTCGCTGGTGATCATCCTGGCGTTCTCGCCATTCTTCTTTGGTCAAACCTCCACGAACGAATACCTGCGATCCTTGGCGATCGTCTTGGCCGTCACGTTGCTGGGCTCCTGGATCTTGAGCATCACCGTGACGCCCTTGCTATGCATCCGATTCGCCAAGGTCCACGTCCATGCCGAGGAAGACGGTCAGTATCAGAGCCGACTTTACAAAGGCTACAGTCGAATCATCGCCAAGGTGCTGGACCACAAAGTGGTCTTCATTGGTACGATGGTAGCGCTGCTGACCGGCGCGCTGGTCATCCTGACGTCGCTGCCCTACGACTTCCTGCCCAAGTCGGATCGCCTGCAGTTCCAGATGCCAGTCACGCTGGAGCCAGGCGCGGCATCGACCGAAACCAGAAAAGTGGTTACAGAACTCAGCGCTTGGTTTGCTGACCCAAAGCAGAACCCCGAAGTCACCGAGAGCATCGGCTATGTCGCCGATGGCGGACCGCGGATCGTGCTGGGTCTGACACCGCCGCTTCCTGCGTCCAACGTGGGTTACTTCACTGTGAGCGTGGCGCCGGGCACGGATATCGATGCCGTGATCCGCCGTGCCCGCCAGCACGTATTGACGACCTATCCGACGGTGCGAGCCGAGCCCAAGCGGTTTTCGCTCGGCACGACGGAAGCCGGCGTGGCCGTATACCGGATCTACGGACCAGGCGAGGACGAACTGCGCCGCATCGGTGAGGAGGTGAGCGCCAAGCTTGCAGCGCTCGGGGGCACCCAGGATGTCTACAACGATTGGGGAGTGCGCACCCCTCGCTACGCCATCAACGTGGACGTGGCCAACGCGAAAGTGGCGGGCATAAGTAACAACGATATCTCCGAGTCGCTGCGCTATCGCTATAGCGGCGCCGAGGCCACCCGCCTACACAGCGATGGCACTGCAACGCCCGTCATTCTGCGCTCCATCGCCAGCGAGCGAGCAGAGACGGCTCGACCCGAGGACACGTTGGTCTTTTCCAGCACGACCGGCAAGGCAGTGCCTTTGGGCGCTATCGCCACGGTCGAAGCATCCAGCGAACCGTCGACGATCGTGCGTCGCAACTTGATGCGTTCGCTCACGGTCACCGGCAAGAACCCGGGAATGACGACCAGCGAAATCGTCGCTGCGCTCAAACCTGAGATCGCGGACATCAAGCTTCCGCCCGGCTACCGCATAGAGCTGGGAGGAGAGATGGAGGACGCAGCTGAAGCCAACGACGCCTTACTCGGCTTCATGCCTCACGCGCTGGGCGCCATCCTTCTGCTATTCGTCTGGCAGTTCAACTCATTCCGAAAGACCTTCATCATCATCGCCAGCATCCCGTTTGTCCTCATCGGTGCCTCACTGGCACTGTTGGCCACCGGATACCCGTTCGGCTTCATGGCCACGTTTGGGTTGCTTGCGTTGGCCGGAATCATCGTCAACAACGCAGTTCTGCTGCTAGAGCGTATTGAAGCTGAGCTTGAAGAGGGGCTTCCGCGGCGCGAGGCGGTCGTGTCGGCGGCGGTAAAGCGGCTTCGTCCGATCCTCATGACAAAGCTCACCTGCATCGTAGGCCTGGTGCCATTGATGTTGTTTGCCGGTCCGCTGTGGACTGGCATGGCCATCACGATGATCGGTGGCTTGGCAGTGGGAACCCTGGTGACATTGGGCCTCATTCCGGCTCTGTACGACTGGTTGTTTGATGTTCGTACCCGAACGGAGGACACCCACTGATGGCGCTGAAGACCATTCGGGTCGCCGCTGTCGTGTGCGCGGCGTTGTTGAGCGGGTGCGCCATGGTCAAACTTAAGAGCGTGTCGCCGGAGCACTACTTTGAGCAACGTAGAGGAGACATCCTGAGTACCGGAGAACTCAGCCCCGCCACGCAGCAGGAAATGGGCCTGCTGTCCTTGGACACCAAGGCCTGCCTGTTGGCGCCCGAGCCTTGCTCGGGCACCCTCATCGGATCAGTAGAAATGAAGTCCGCAGACTCATTGGCAGCCGCGGCGGAGCTGTGGGTCGCCCACGCCGCAGAGCTGTCTCGAACGTCGCCCGACAGTGATCGGACTATGGACGCTTGGCTGAAGGCCGCCCGCTACTCCTACGCCTACTTCTTAGTCTTGCACCAGGAAGTTTCCCGCTTGGCGCCCCGCGACCGCGATACTCAGATCCGGGACTACTACAACTACGCCGTGGAGAACGTCACCGCAAGCCTGTTCCGCCGCTACCGGCAGGGAAAACACTCCAACTTGACGAGTGAGAGCCTCCCCGCGCCGGCAGGATGGAGCCTGAAGCTCGACATGTCGGGCCTGCGCGAGATTGGAGACGTCCCCAGCCCCAAAGAGCTTCTGTCCGCGTCCAGCATCGGATTTGGCGGGATCCGAAATGCCTATCGTCGCGATGGGTTTGGGGCAGAAATGGTGGCCACTCTTCCTCCGGGGACATACAGCAGCCAAACGTCACCCGCGCCGGGCTTTCCGTTGGCCGGGGGCTATAGCGCAATGCCAACCCCCAACGTCACGTGCTTGTTGGACTTCCATGGCGATGACGTACAGGAAGTACTTGCTTCACGTTCGGCCACCCTTCGGGCGTTCGATCCACTGCTGGAGAGCGCGGCCGCCATCAAGGGGGAGAGCGTGCCTCTAGCTGCCAACTTCACCGCCGGCTACGGTGTGTGGTTGGCGCGCTCAAACTTCGCCACCGAGGCCATCCGCACGCTACTCGACATGGACAAGAGCCTGGACAAGCCACACCTCTACATGCTGCAGCCGTTCGACCCAAACCGGCGAGTGGTTCTGATGCTGCATGGCTTGGCCAGCAGCCCTGAGGCCTGGGTCAACACCGCAAACGATGTGCTTGGGGACGATGAACTCAGGGCACGTTACCAGGTCTGGTTGATGTATTACCCCACCAACCTGCCGCTTCCTTACAACCATCAAGCCATCCGGCAGACAGTCCTGCAGACGCTCAGAAGCATGGATCCATCTGGTGCCGCAAAGGCGTCTCATGGAATGGTCGTGGTTGGGCACAGCATGGGCGGCCTGTTGACCCGACTCATGGTCTCTTCGAGCAATGGCAGTAAATTGCTTGAGCAGACCCTTAAGGAGCTTAAGGGCAAGGGTGACCAGGTCAATGCCGTGCGCGAGGAGCTGGCGCCACTTCTGGAATTCGATCCCATGCCCGAAGTGCGACGGACCGTCTTCATCGCTACCCCTCATTTGGGGACGCCATCTGCGGAAGGCGTGCTTGCCGCGATCGTCTCCCGGCTGTCCTCGATCCCGCAAGGGCTCTCCACGCGTTACAGTGCTAGCGCGGCGGTCATGGCGGCCGTGTCGGGCCGCCTCCCACTTAGCATCGACAACCTCAAGGAAAGCGACCCCTTTGTAAAGGACATCGCCGAGCTTCCGATCTCCCCGGATGTGGTCTACCACTCCATCGTTGCCGTAAAGAACCCGACAAACTTGACATCTGCAACGGATGGCTTCGTTCCCTACCGGAGCGCACACCTCGCCGGCGCTGTTTCGGAAAAAGTCATCGTGAGTGGTCACAGCGTGCAGCAGACGCCAGAGGCCGTTCTGGAACTGCGGCGTATCCTGCGCATGGATTCTGGGCTGGAAGCACCACAATCCGAATCAGCGCACTTGGAGTGAGAGGGCTGTCACTGTTGGCAAAGTGGCCCCCCTATGGGGGCCACTTGCCTCAGTTCGTTCTGGATAACGCCGCTCTGCTGACGATCTGGCGTACGCCGCATGCCGAGCACTTCAGTTCCAGCGCTCCACATATGCCGAACGTTGCACTCTTGGTGGCATCCAGGAACGTGAAACATTTCAAGCACTGCATCTTCTCCGCTTGGACGGGAGGAGTTGCCGCATCCGGATGGTCACAGATGGCCAAGTTCTGAACTTTGAATACACCGAACTGCTGCACCACTACCTCGCACAAAGGCTCAAGACGGGGAACAGCAGCAGAGGACGCCAAAGCGCCCGCCTCGCGCGGCTCCTCGCCAAAACCAGGGGACCGGCACCTCGGCCAGCCCAACAGATGCCGCTACACAGGCTCTTGTGGCGGGGGTTCGGACTCGTCCTCTCCGCTGCAGTAGGTCCGCTTGGCCAGTTTGGGAAGGACATAGACGCCGAGCAGCAAGTGATCGATGACCTCAATGGCCAATGTCAACTCTTCAACACTGTGCGGTGCTACTTCATGTGCAGCATTGTTGCCCAGGACGCGCAGGTTGTGGAGGATGGTGGCGCCGGCATCGGTCAATCCTCGGCGATCCTTAAGATCGTTGATCTTCTGATAGAGGTCTTTGCCAACCGCGCCTTGATCTTTGCAGACGGTCTCAACGATTGCACGGATGCCAATGCCGCTGAGCACCGGGTTGGACGCATTGAGACAGGCCAGAGTCTCCGAGTAGATGCGCTCGACCTTGGTTGGCAACAGATAGGAGGATTCGAGCGCTGCCCTGCCCAAGTTGGGAGTGGGGAAGATCTCAACGTCTGGCACGTATTCCCACTCGCCTTGGCGCACCTCCTCCACGTTTTCATTCGTGCCAGTGGCCATGCGGAAGGCAACAGTACCGCACCCCATGCAGCGAACGGTCTGGAACTCGTGCGTCCAGTTCAGTGCGACATCATCGGGGACTTCGCCCTGCTCCGTGTGCTCATGGATCACCTCATGGTTGGTGATATGCCTGCAACGTCGGCAGGGGCAGCTTTCCAGCTTGATGGGTTCTTTTGAGGTCATGTTGAGAAATTGATTGTGCTAAGCGAAGCGCTGCTTTACTCGGTCTCGAGTAATGGCTGCATCTGCTCGCGCCAAAACTGGGAGTCGGCGACCAAGCACCGCGCATGGGTTGCGTAGGCGTGGTCGAGGGTTTGATTGAACCGGTTCCACCACCCCGCAGTGTAAGAACTCCACATAGAAAGTCGTTCAACCGCCTGGTCGACTTCGTCGGCGCTGATCGCGTCCAGTTCCCCGAGAGCTTCCACGTATGCCCCCGTTTTGCCCTCGACAATCTGATAGTTGTTAAGCTGCTTATCAACGACCACATCGTTCCGGAACCGGCGCTGCACCATCGAGTGCGCTCGACCTCTTCCCTCGGCGAGGTTCTCTCGAAGAATCCTCGCGATTGCTTCGCAGCGTTTTGATCGGACCTCGTATGCCTCGGGGTTCTGGCGCGCGTGGATCAGCTTCTGCAGCTCGGAGAGCCATGGGAAGGCGAGTGAGAACTGGAACCGCTGAATGCCCGTCTGATTAGCGATTGGGCCCGGGTCATACTCGCAGCAGCTCTCCAACGTCGAGATGGCGGAAAGGACGATGGTCGCCCAGCGGTCTACGCGATCACACAAGGGCATGCACTCGGCTGCCTTGTCATCAAAATCCCGCCTAAGCGCGTCAAGCTTCTTGTCGAGCTCGACGTAATCAATCGAGGACAACCCATAACCGAGCATGGCGGCCAGATCCTGCGCCCTGCGTGCCTCGTCGGACTCGGGCATCTCCTTCAGCTCCCGCTCGACCGCCCAAGCCGCCGACAGCACGCGGTCAATGGTTCCCCCGTCGGCCAAGAAGTCCCGCAGAAGGAGGTAGTCGTCGCGCGCGGTCTGAGTTTTGAGCGGATTGGAGTCTTTGAGCATAAGCGACCTGCCTTGGCGGAGACGTGTCGCGGTGGGCTGGGCGAGGCCAAGCGCGACACGCTACCGGGCCACTCCACAGCCTGGCTAGCCAGGCTGAGCACTTGTGTTTGGCACCGGCGCTCAGAAGCGACGCGATGGCCGGAGGCTACCCAAGACGGGCATCCTCGTGAATTGGCGCGGAGGGAAGGAATCTAACCTTCCAGCCTTCCCTTGGATACGACATCACAATGAAGCGCATTCGTCCTTCAACTTGGGTTGCAGCTCTTCCCCAACTGGGCTCCGCGAGAGGCACGCCAACAACCAACCAGACCACTGGATACTTCTGAACCACCCGCGGACGGACAAACCGAAGCGCCATCCGTGCGCCTCGCTCGCTTCCTCGGCTTGCTGACCGTCGAACACTGCATTGGGACCCGTACAAGCATCCGTGCGCCCTTCGTCTTCTGCGTGTGGAACAACGTAATCAATGTGTGTGTTTGAAGTCATATTCAGCTCCTTAGTGATGACATACGCATCGACCACCAGGGAAGCCTGCAACCCAAACCAGGACTCGAACTGCGCCTCCCTGTGCGCCGATGTTTGCACCAAGAAGGGGGGATCAGTGATCCCACGGACCTAGTATAGATCCCCGGGCACGAACTTCATTGCTGCAGGCTGGAGATTCAGATCAGATCTGCGAGGTTGCCCGGACATGTATGGCCACTGTTCGTAGCACCGAATAGGACAGGCACTGCGCTTACATCAAGGTGACCTTAAGAGCTGCGACTGTGGACCCACGGGTTCGGTGATGATTACTCCGTCGGTGGGAGTGCATAGCGCACGCTTTGGCGATAGCGAGAACTGGGGTAATGACCGACGGTGATCTCCACCGGCTGGCCCGTAGCCGAGTAGTAGAAGCGGACCACTTGGAGCGCCGGATCGCCAGGCGCTGCCTGTAGCAGCCGCGCGGTGTCCTGGTCGAGGACCGTCGCCGTCACATCCTGGCGGACCTCTGCCACAGCAATCCCGAACATGCGCTCCAGGTTCTGATAGATCGGCCCACGAGCGACGTCAGGCGTGATCTGCGCTGCCGCATACTGGGGCGGCAGATAGATCCGCAAGACGCTCATGGGCAAAGGGGCTTGAGAGCGCCGCCGCAAGAAGCACGCCTCCGAGAGCTGGATGCCCCTTCGGCATTCCAGCACCTCTGAAAGCCGCTCGTTGACGGTGATAGGACCCAAGGAGATTTGGTGAAGCTCGGTTTTCCCAAGAAAGTCGCGAAGGTCGCCAGCGGACGTGATCGGCGCGAAAGCTTCCGCTCCCTGTGGTGCAGGCAGCACCATGGACCCGACGCCAGGCCTGGACGCGATCAGCCCCTGCGATCTCAGCAATGCAAGAGCCTGGCGGACGGTTTGGCGACTCACTCCATGTACAAAGGTGAGGCTCTTTTCCGACGGCAACGTGCTGCCGACGGCCAACGCTCCACTTTCAATATCGCTGGCGAGCGACTGTGCAAGCACGTAGTAGAGCGGCTTGGAATGGCTGTTGGAGTTCAGTGGTTTATCAGGGATGGACACTTCGTATCTCTTTCCGTTTCTTTGCGCGCTAGTCTTAGAGGCCAGCCCGCCTCTGATCTCATCAGACGGGCGCTGGATCGCCACTGTTGTTGAGCTCAAGGATGTCTTCAGGTAGCGAGTCGGCCTTGCACGGCTTTCCTAGCAACCAGCCCTGCCCGACCGCTTGGGGAACGAGCCGGTGTATGGCCAACGCCTGCAGCTCTGTCTCCACTCCTTCGGCAACAAGAGGGAGTCTGAGCGCCTTGGCCAGCGCGCAAATGGCTTCGACTGCGTTGCTGGCCGGCGATAGCGTGCCCATAGCCAGGGTAAACCGACGATCCATCTTCAGTCCTGCCAAGGGCAAGTCTGCCAAGTAAGCAAAGTTGGAATAACCCGTCCCAAAATCATCCAGATACACACGAAAGCCGGCCTGCTCCAGTCTTCCTAACGCATCGGCAAGCTCCTGATGTGATGCGGTTGAGCGCTCCGTAAGCTCCAACACTACGGAGTTTGGCGAAACACCGAAAGCTTGGGTTTGCTCCATCAGGAAATGTCTCAAACCACTGTCCAGAATGTCCTGGGCGGACAAGTTGATGCTCGTGTAGAAGCCATCCCCCCTACGTAGACGTGGCCCCATCTCTTCCAAGCTCTTGACTATCACCAACTTCGCGAGCGCCGTTCCGAGCCCCTGTTGCTCCGCCATAGGTACGAAGGTGTCTGGTGGCACGTCAACGCCGGACAAGGTCCGCCACCGTGCCAGGGCCTCCACGCCTACTATTCGGCGGTCTGACAAGCGACGCAGTGGCTGGTACACCAGATCGATATCGCCTTGCCGGATTGCCCGCGCAAGCATGCGATTAAGCGCTACTCCTCGTCCCTGAGAAGCTTTCGCCAACGCACCCAGCCCCCCTCCCCCAACCAAAGCGAGGGCGAATATGGCAGCGACGGTCCACAAAGGCTGATCCCAAAGGCTTCCAGCCTGTGCTTGAGACACAACGCAAATGTCGAACTCGTTGCTGCAGGCGCGAGTTGATATGTGACCGGCCGAGGGCGCGGCCGAACCGCCATCGCCCAACTTCAGGTCAGTCGCATCTCCGAAGCTTTGGAAGCGGTGCTTCCCGTCACGGGTGATCACCAGCGCGCCAATGCTGCCAAGCGGCATGGATACGCGATCAAACGCAGTGGGCGCCGTCGTGACGATGGCATTCCCGTAAGACGCAAGGTCCACCTTTATACGGTCGTCTCCGGCAGCGGGTACGTTCCGCCAAAGTGAATAGCCCCGCACCATGCGGTGAGGCAGAGCGAGCTCAACAGGCGTCTGCAGGCGGCCCCACATTGCGGTACAAAGCAGCCGGCCATTGACAACCCGCCCGACGTCTTTGATGTAGCGGGAGTAAAAGGCGATGAGCCGCAACTCGGCCAGATCTTTTTGGCTACAGGGCTCTGCGCTGATCCGCAGCACCTTGTTGAGACCATCGACGCTTGCACGTGCCACATCCTCTGCATGCACCAGCAGCCCGGCAGTGTAGTTCGCCAGGTCGACTTTGGCCCGCTCGGTCACTGCCAGCTGGGCTGCTCCAAGAGTAAGCAGGACGACCGCAGTGCCCATAAGGTATGGCGCTGATAGGTGCAGAGCTCGACGTGACGATCGCCACCTGGCGGAAGGCTTGCGCATTTATTCCTCATGGATAGGGCCTACCGGTCGCCCGGCGTCCAGCGGGGATGGATTCAGCTGGCGTGAACCAACCGGGGGCGGAACTCTGCGTTGACCTTGAAGAATGCAACCGCTTGGGCCAGCCCAACGGCCTGTTCTTCTACCGCTCCAGCCGCAGCCGAGGCCTCTTCCACCAGAGCGGCGTTTTGCTGGGTCACCTCATCCATTTGCATCACAGCCTGATTGACCTGCTCGATGCCTGCGGTTTGCTCTTGAGAGGCCGCCGATATCTCCTTGATCACGTCGCGGACACGCTGGACGCTCCCCACCACCTGGTGGATCGTCGCCCCCGTCTCACGCACTTCTCTAGAGCTGTCCACCACGTCCTGTACCGAACGTTCAATCAACTGCTTTATTTCCTTGGCTGCCTCTGCGCTGCGTTGTGCCAGCGTTCTCACTTCGCTCGCGACCACTGCAAAGCCTCGACCTTGGTCGCCGGCCCTAGCCGCCTCAACTGCGGCATTGAGTGCCAAAATGTTTGTCTGGAAAGCGATGCCATCGATGACGGTGGTGATATCGGCGATGCGCTGGGACGAAGCCTCCACCTTCACCATCTTCTCCATCACGCGATCAACCGCACGCCCGCCTTGCATGGCCAAGTCGCCAGCGTCAGACGCTAGCTTCGAGGCTTGAATGGCGTGATCTGCATTCTGGCGCACCGTGGACGTCAGCTCTTCCATCGATGCGGCTGTCTCTTCCAGGTTGGCCGCCTGCTGCTCGGTGCGACGGGACAGGTCGGAACTGCCCTTGCTTACTTCCGAAGCGGACACGCGGATTACGCCGGCACCGTCTTGGATGCCGCGAACGATCTGGCCCAACTGCTCTGACGAGGAGTTCGCTGCATCGCGCATCGTGGCGAACACGCCGCCAAACTCACCCGAAACGCGGTAAGTCAAATCGCCCTGAGCGACAGCCTCCAACAGCCGTGCGATGTCCGACAGGCTCTTATCGCTTACATCGAACATTTGGTTGAGGTTGTCGATCATCTCGCGGAAGCTGTGGCTGAAGCCATCGCCGGCGCCGCGCTGAGAGAAGTCTCCCGCTGCAGCCGCTTGGACCAGTCGGCGAATCTCCTCATTGATCGCCAGCATGTTTTTGCGTGTGGTTTCCATGGCCTCAGTAATGGCGGCCTGATCCCCTGGAAGTTCCGGCATACGAGCGCCCATGTCCCCGACGGCATAGTGCTGGGCGATGCTCACGATCTGCGACGTTACTGCGTTGGAGCGTTCAACCATGCCGTTCGTGTCGCCGACCAGTTCACCAAACGCGCCGGGATGGCGGGACTCATCGATGCGGTACGACGTCCGGCCCTCGGCCTGAGCGGATGCCATTGCCCTTTGGTCCGCAATCAGACCCTTGATGCGCTCTTGCATCAACCTCATGCTTCCGAGCAATGCAGAAGTCTCGTCACGGCCCTCCGCTTTGATAGCGTTTTCAACGTTGCCCGACGCGATGGCGGTTGCGGTTTTGGTTGCCTCGCGCAGTGGAATGGTCAGGCTCCTCGTGATGGCGATTGCCAGTGCGATGCTGAGCAGGACCGCCAAGATCGCAGCGGCGACCAACATCTTGCGGCCGCTTGAAGCAACGGCTTGAGCGTCACGGTAGCTTGCGTCAGCTAACCGCTCCTGAAGCTCTGCGTTGGTGAAGATGGCCGCCTGCCACTCGTCGAGCAGCGCATCTCCTTCATTCAGCAGCTTCGTTGCCGTCGCCACGTCGCCGCGCGTTGCTGCGTTGACAATTGCCTCGTTCACTTGGCGCGAGGCAAGCATCTTCTCTGTAATCACACCACGAATCTTTCTGCCTTCTTCATCGGCAGGCGTCGCATACAGAGCGTCCCGAGCCGTATCGTAAATAGCTCTCTGCTCCGCGATTCCCTCCACTAGGGACTCTTGTACTTTCTTGTCCTGCATCATGATCAGATCTCGCAATGAAATGCTGATCTGCATGTTGGCACTGGCCATCACCTTGGAGAGCCGGATGCGCTCCATGCTCACTTTGACAATGGAGTCCATGCCGGTTTCGGCGCGAGACAGCGCCCAAAGGCCAGACGCCATGATCGACATCGCAACCGCGATCAACACCACGAAGGCCGCACCCAATCGGGTGCCGACCCTGTACCGCATCAAGAAATTCTTCACATTCATACCTCTCATGGGGGAGAACAAGCTCCTGGCCGACAGCGTCGGCGAGCGAGTGATCGGCCCCACGCAGAACAACCTTAATGCGCCCCATTTATGCGGCCAATTCGCAGAAATGGGCTCACTTAGCAGGCAAATGTCCGCTTTTGACCACAAATAGCGCCATTTCAGACAACAGACCTCCACCTAGGAGACAGGATTTGTCGCCCGATAGCGACCAACTATCGAAATTTGAAGGGACATGTATCTTTCGTTTATCCACGGTAGGTTGAGGCGACACGGGATTGGCTTGGAACATGCACCGTCAAGCTAGCGGAGGTTCTGCTTCGCGCGTCCCTGCGTGAATCGGGCAAAGCTAAGATCGGGACAAGCACTGCGGTCACGGTCTCTCGCCGCTGCCTTTTACCTTTCCCTACCCCAGTCAAGAGTTGTCGGGCAGTGCCGGCCTCAACGCGGATGCCAACAAACTTCCCTAGTAGATAGCTTGGTGCGCCGCACCATGATCATGTAGCCGACCCGTGGTATGAATGCCCATGTGATGTGCGTCACAAATCTTAGACCTATCTCGATCAGGATGAATCGTCATGGCCAAAAAGGTTGTTTTTGTCGCTTTCGCAATCGAAGACGTTGCAATTCGAGACATGCTCAAAGGACAGTCGCTCAACACAAAGACGCCCTTTGAATACGTCGACATGTCAGTTAAAGATGCCTACGACGAAGAGTGGAAAAAGAAGGTCCGCACTCGAATTCTTCGTTCAGATGGCGTCTTGGCGATCGTGTCGGCGAACTCGCTGACCTCTAGCGGACAGAAGTGGGAAATTACCTGCGCTAAGGCGGAAGGCGTGCCGCTAAAAGGGATCTGGGGTTACAAGGACGATAGGACCGCGCTTGCCGGCGTCAGCACCATGACCTGGACCTGGGCAAACCTCGAAGACTGGATCGACACGCTGTGACGCGGAGAGCCTTGGTGGTGGGCGTGGACTTTTACGCTCACGTCTCTGACCTTCATGGATGCGTCAATGACTCATTTGCGGTCAAGGCGATGCTAGATCGGCATGCTGACGGGTCACCCAACTTTGGCGTCCGGCATCTAACGGCGACTGGGCCTGGCGACTCAGTGACCCGGGAGGAACTGCGCTCTGCGATTGAAGAGCTGTTTGCTGGGGAGGGGGAAGTTGCGTTGCTGTATTTTGCAGGCCACGGACACATCGAAGAAACCGGCGGCTACCTGTGCTCGTCGGAGATCCATACCGGACACGATGGCCTGCCGCTTTCAGAAATCATGACGATGGCCAACCGGTCCAAAATGGCCAACCGTGTCATCATCTTGGACAGCTGCCATAGTGGGGTCGCAGGCGGGGCAGCATTGAATCAGCGCGTCGCGGAAATCAGCGATGGCGTCACGATCCTGACTGCTTCTACGGCTGAGCAATACGCCACAGAAGAAGACGGCGCTGGCGTCTTCACTTCCCTCCTTGTTGATGCGCTGGGAGGAGCGGCTTCCAACCTAGTTGGTGACGTGACGCCAGGCGGCGTCTATGCCCACGTGGATCAATCGTTGGGACCTTGGGCACAGCGCCCTGTTTTTAAAACAAACGTGAAGACCTTTGTGTCTCTGCGCAAAGTCCAGCCGCCCCTTGCACTTTCCGACCTACGGAGAATCTCGGAACTGTTCCCTAGTAAGGGGGCCACCTTCCAACTGGACCCTTCCTTCGAGCCTGAGCGTTCCGCCGACTGGGAAAGGGATCCCAACGGCATTCCCCCTCCTGACCCCGAGAACGCCGCCATTTTCTCAGTCTTACAGAAATACAACAGAGTCGGTCTGCTCGTGCCGGAAGGAGCACCGCACATGTGGCACGCCGCAATGGAATCGAAGTCAGTCCGACTTACCGCTCTGGGAGAGCACTATAGGGCACTGGCGGCAAGAGGTCGGATATGAACAACGTAGCCGACCAAAATCTTGACCGCGCCATGGAAGATCTCGTGGAGCAGCTTGCTTCGATTGAACACGAGAGATGGGCCCATTGGCAGGCCTACTTGCACAAGCAGGGCCAGCGTCAGGACGACGGCAGCATCGTTCTGCCTGCCGAGCTCGTGTCGAGGTGGGAACGCCAAATTGCGACCTCATACGCAGAGCTTACTCCCGACGAGCAGAGCTCTGACCGCGAACAGGTCATGAAGTACTTGCCGCTCATAATGAAGATGCTGCAATTAGGCAGCTAAGTAGAAAAACACTCCAGCGACGCTAGTGGCCGTGCCGGGACATTGGTTGCTCTTCCCTACGAAAGCGTCCCGAGGTCTTTCACGACCGCCTGGCCCTGCAGCAGGAACCCCAGTAACAACCGTCCTCCGGCCACCCGCCTGCCCTCACTTTCGTTGAGCCAACGCGCCTATAGCCGGCCCGCCTCAAACAGGGCCGGGGTGGCCATCGAGGGCGGCCAGGCCTGCAGGGGCTCACCGGGCGACGAGAGCTGCCCCGTGAACGGCTGGACCACCGCAGGCGCGGCCACGTCGTGTTTGGCATAGGCGGTTGCCACCATGCGACCGTTTTGGGGCGACCACCCTCCCAACACCAGCTCCGTGGAGCAGTATTCTGCCGGCAAGCCCGCTTCAGCCACGGCTTTGGCATAGTTCGGCCACAGCTGGTCAATAACACGCCCCAACTCCGCCATCAGCTGTTCAATGGTGAAGCCCGCTCGAAAACTGGCTTCCAAGCAGAGTTGGTAGATCCGCAAGAAGAACTGGGCTAGCCCCTGGTTGCCAGCAAGATCTGGTGTTGAGGAATAATCAGCACCTTCGCCCCTTCCGACGCTTGGCCGCTTAGGGCGTCCTCCGCCCAGGTATCCACCGTCACTACCAATTGCTCAGCGGTGAGCAAAACGTTGAGGATGCTCATGGAGGGAGCCTTGCTAGTCTCCAACAACTATCCGGCCTTCCCCTGAACCTGTCGAGCCCTCTTATGAACATTTCCCTGGACCAGTTGCAAGCTCGCCTAGAGGCGTGCGAAGTCGACCTGGAAGCTCACCGCGGCTATATCAAAGGAATGGAATACGCAGTTAGAACCTTGATCGCCGGCCATCCGCAGCCAAGGCCACTATCTTCGTTGTGGGGGATGACGGTCGTCGCGGCGTCAGACGCGCATGCTGGCGACGGAACCCTCGCCTTCAATAGGGGATTGCAGCGCGCCCTCAGTGTGTTGAGTGGTGAAGTCTGGGCATTAGGTCAATCATCCGCGCAAGACTTGAACGGTGGCGAAGGCCCGGACCAAGAAGGTCATCTGGGCCAACGGGACACAAATGACCCCAAATAGAGCTGAAGGTGGTCCATGGCTGTGACGGGCACTGGTCCCGGCGACGAAACAAACCCTGTCCAGTCCGCTCGCGCAGCCGTGCGCAGCTGGGCAGGATCGGCTAGCAACCACTGCATTGCCCAGTAGGGCAGCAAGCGATGCCCTACTGGCCCGCGACCGAGCTCAACAACCTCCGAGTGCTTGGTGGACGCCAAGATGCGCCCGTACGCCTCCTCGATACCGGTCGCGGGTCCTTCAATGTACTGGAGGAACTGCACCCCATCGAAAAGCAAGACGCCCGTCACACCGGCCCGCACGTTGAATGCGGCCGCGTCTTCAACCATCGCGTCGATAGCTTCACGCTGCCAAGGCTGTGCAGCTTGGCTGATGTAAGCGATGGCTCGAATTGGCACGGCCCGTCCCGGAAAGCGTATTTACGGAAGCCTACTGAGCCCTGCCGAAAGAGGGGGTGACGAGAAGACCTGGTGGTAGAAAAAATGCTCCCGATCATTAGCGAACCGACCCATATGGCGACTCATGCGGACGGCCTAGGAACGAAAGCGCCGGACTGGTTGCGCGCTAGGCCTTTCGCATGCTCAGGCCAATCGATAAAGTCGTGACCCGGGACACCAACGCACATGTGGTAAGCGCACGGCCATGCGGGGACCGCCAATACAAGCCAAGGCGCCCATGGATGCCATTGGGCAAGGGCTGCCATGCCTGAGCCGGCGATGTTCCAGTCCAGCGCCACCAATGCCACGCCAACCCAACTCGCTCCCACCAAGGCGTGCCAGCGCCCTACCTCAGCCGCGCGCTCCGCGAGCTGCTTCTCCACTGTCTTCGGGCGAACCGACTCGTCCATATGAGCCAAGGCCTTCTCGGCTTCCCATTGATGGACATAGCGCTGGGGGTCGGGGTTCTCCTGCACAACTGAGACGTCAAACCAGCTCTGAATCTTGCGCACAATCGGTCCCAGCACGACCATTGCCAACGTTGCGATAGCGGCGGCGCCCAGGGTCATGATCACGCTGTAAGCAAGCACCAACAGCAGCCACACACCCGGGCGCGAGGTGACATCGTTCCATTTAAAGGTCCACAGGTTGGATCCCGAGACCGCCACCAAGAACACATCCAAGAGCGCCGCAAACGCCAACAACGCAAGGCATACGCGAAAATCGCGAACCTTTTCCAGCAGATTCAAGTTTTCAGCACTGAAGGCCATGACGTCACTTCCGAACGGGGCGGCTACGATGCCCCAGCCATGTCTCAACAGCTGCGACACCTAGTGCGTAGGCAAGCACCATTCCCACTCCGGGATGCCATCGACCGTGCGTCCGGTAGCAGCTGCCCCCACCCGTAGGAACAGCTGTCCATATGCTGGCGAGAACTTGCGAACACGAAAAACGATCCGGGTAACCCCGAGTTCGCGCTGAACTGACTCAGCGAAGCCCCTTAGCAGCGGCTCGCCAAATCCCTTCCCCTCCAGATCCTTCGCCACAGCAAAGTGCCCGACCATGACGGTGCTACCTCTCTGCTGCCATTCGTGGACGTAGCCGGCGTCCCGCCCCGCGAAGTATACGTAGAGGTTAGGGGACGCCTCATTGGCGTTCTCAAAGTGCATGAGACCACTCTGGCTCCTGTAGGTTCGTGCGTAGCGCAAGAACCGCGTTCGCAGCTCCGTCCTCATTCTCTCGGTGCCCCACACGCGTCGCTGACGCCACTCCCACATGCTCATTGATCTCCGTGCAAACGATCAGCGATCCAATCCATCCACCCGGATCGTGACCTATCGCGTTAGCGTTCCAGGCCCCACGTCCTGGGATGAGTTTAAGGGCGTCGGACTCAAGGCGGAGCTGATCGAGGGATGGGGGATTGACGCCCATACACCCACATGACCGGGCCGACAGTGAGATTGCGCCGAAGGCTGAATTCGCACCCGGTTTCAGTCCGCTTTTCTGCGTCCTGCACTAGGAAGGGACACGAGGCCGCATCAAGCGGCCCCGGATCCACGAGCGTTGTCAGAGTTTTCCGGCTCCCGCCTTAGCAAGAACATCAGCCTGGACTTGACTCGCATTGAGCGGGATGTAGGAATACGGCGGCTTCCAGCCGATGTTGCGATTCCAGCTGCAGACCAGAGAGGCACCGTTCAGCACTGAACCGTCATCTCGGTAAACGCTGCCGCCGTAATCTGCGGCGATCTTATCGCAGCCGCTAACGCCGCTGATTTGGAAGACGTTTGCCTCTGAGAGGATCTTTGAGTCTTTGCCAACCCCGTGTGCGTGGGAGAATGGATACACCGGGTGAGTGGTGCTCCCGGTGTGGTAGTTGTTGTAAAGATGGACTTGGCCGAAACGCACGCGCGGGGCTCTGGCGCTGATGTTCTCAAAGAGCGTGTTGTGGATGGTAACTTTCAACTTGCCGCTGTCTTTGCTACCAGCACCGTCACTGGAGCCAATGAGATTGTTCTTCTCATGTGAGCGAAATGCGGAGTAAGAAACAGTGACAAAGTTGGCACCGTTTTTAACATCCATGGCGCCGTCATGGTGTTGCTTTGGCCTACCGTTGGCAGAGCCATTCTGATCATCCGTGCGGCGACCATCAGTGAAGGTCACATGATCGACCCACACATTGCTGGCGCCATCAACGGTCAGTCCGTCCAACTCCGAATTCCAGTTGCCATCTTTGCCATCGTTGGGATCCCAGATCGGCTGTGGGTCCCATGGATTCTCGATCGTGATGTTGCGAATGATCACGTCATTCTGCTTCACAACCAGGTATCCCTCTCGGATCTGCGCTGTGCTCCCCACGCCGATTAGCGTGGTTTTTTCCGGAATCTCAACCCTGCCCCGGACCTTCATGTCAGCTGTCGTGGTGTAGGCTTTGCCCTCACTCATATCGATCACGCCGGTCACCCGGATGATTCGACCGCCGTTGCCGACCGAAGCCTTCAGCGCGTTCTTGAGTGTGGCAGCAGAGTTGACGTTGAAGACGGCGGTAGCGGCAGCATTCGAGCCGCCGCGCGTTCCGCCGTTTTGGGTTGCCCAGCCCGTCATTGCGATTTCCCTGCTGCGGTCAGCCTGAGCGTACGCTTGAGTTGCGGTGGCCCCAATAGCCGACATGGTCAGAACGAGTGCAATCTTTGCTAAACGATGTGCGTTTTCCATAGATCAGTCCTTTGTTCCTTTGTGTTCACGGGGACTACCCAGCCTCATAGGTGAGGCAGTTCAGCTTTCACGGGCCGCCACGACCCCACGGCAGATCTAAACGACTTAGCAATCGAATGAAGCGCGTTGGTCCTCTACACATGCCGTTGCACAGGTGCGGGGCGGGAACGCAATCGAACCCCACTGTCCCTCTAGTCAACTTGGGACAAATGCAAGATCACGCGGCGTTCGAAATGCGGCTGAGACGAGTCAGCCCCATTGGTCGCAGCAGAAACTCTCATTGCTACGTCCGGACCCGATCTTACGGAGCTATGGGCGCGCCAGCAGTGGCAGCTCAAAGGCCAATCGCACATGTTGCCTTCGCGGCGCAGCCGGTGTCGGCAGAGCATAAACAAACGGCAAATACATGTTCTCACGTCTCGTCGGCGGATCACTGCCCGTGGCGGGCGAGGCGCGTCTCTCTAGTGCCAGACCCTCAGAGCCGGACCGCCGATTGCTACTTAGTGAGGCTCCTCTCGTTCACCTGGAAAGTCCGGCGGGATTGCGGGCGGAACGTCTCCCACTTAGCCAACTGGGACTCGAAGGGGCCGGAAGACCTGGATCCTGGTAGGCGCGTGTGTGAGTGAGGAAACTTGCAAGAGCAGCCCTTCAGGAGCAAAGTTTCCCCATCCAAGGGGGGATGAGCAATGGAACGCTCGGAGTTTGCTATTGACCGCGCACTGTATTCGGACGATGTGGCCGCTCGGGCCGCGCATCGCTATGGTGGCGAGCTTGGTGTCGAGGTGCGCAGCCAAGGCGCCAACCTTACTGTCATCTTTTGGTCTTTGGATGGCTCCGAGTTGCCACAGAATCTCTGGGCACGGTTTTCCCGAGACTTGCTGGACGAGCGCCTGCGGGCGGCTGTCCGAGCGGAGACGAGCGGGCTGCAGCAGGAGCTGCTTCGCGCAGCGCTTAACCAGGCACAGCCGGTGATGCCCCATGTCTCGGTTTAGGCCCGCTGAGGCTTTCGCCGCCCCAGCGGACTACCAACTGTTGCCTCTGCGGTTCCGGCGCTTGCCGTGGGATCACGATCGGGCTTTTGTCTCGTCGATGGCCGGCGACTGGCTCTTGATGAAGATGGAGGACGTCCAGCGCCTAGTGGCCCACCAGTTGCCGACCGAGTCCGCCCTTTTTGCGGATTTGGAAGCCCGGCACCTGGCCCTTGCCGGGACCGACCGAAGCAGCTTGGCGCCGCTGCTTAGCCAAATCCGTAGCCGAAAGTCCTACCTGATGGGTGGACCCGCTCTCCACATTTTCGTGGTATCCCTGCGTTGCCACCACACCTGCAACTATTGCCAGGTGTCGCGGCAGGAGACGAGCGCCACTGCGTTCGACATGGAAAGCGCGCACGCCGAACAGGCGGTGGAACGGCTGTTCGAATGGCCGAGCCAAGAACTGACGATCGAATTTCAAGGGGGTGAACCCCTGCTCAATTTTGAGCAAGTGAAGGCCATCACCCGGCGGACCGTCGAGCGCAATCGGAGCGCCCGACGCACCCTGCGCTTCGTGCTGGCATCCACCCTGCATGACCTCACCGACGACCAGCTGGCGTTTCTGACCGAACATCGCTTCAAGCTCTCCACCTCGCTGGACGGTCCCGAATGGCTTCACAACGCCAACCGCCCCCGGCCCGGCCGCGACAGCTATCGGCGGACCGTGGAAGGGATTGAACGCGGACGCCGTTGGCTGGGAGACGATGGCGTCTCGGCGCTGACGACGCTGACCCGCCAGAGCCTCGAAGTTCCTGAGGCCATCATCGACGAATACCGGAAACTGGGATTCCACAGCATCTCCTTGCGACCTTTAAGCCCCTACGGGTTCGCCACCAAGACGGCCCGCCGCACCGGCTACCCCACGGAGGACTTCCTCGCCTTCTACCGGCGCGCCTTCGATCACTTGCTGTCGGTGAACCTGGCCGGCTACGCCATGGAAGAGTCCTACGCGTCTCTCCTTCTCTCCCAGCTCTTCACGTCTTTCGGGCACGGCTACGTCGATCTCCGATCACCCTCCGGAGCCGGCTTGGGCGCCGTCATCTACGATCACGATGGCCGGGTGTATCCGTCGGACGAGGCGCGCATGCTGGCGGCCATGGGGGACGATACCTTTGCCTTAGGACACGTGGCCCAACCGGTCAGCCAATGGCTGACCTCGCCTGCCATGACCCGCTTGCTGGACGCCGGGGTCGCCGAGGCCCTACCCACGTGCTCCGACTGCGCGTTTGTGCCGATGTGCGGCGCCGATCCGATCGAGCACTATGCCCGTCAAGGGGATCCCATCGGCCATCGGCCCAGCAGCGATTTCTGCCGGCGGAACATGGGGCTCTTTGATTTGCTGCTGGAGCGCTACGAGAAGGCTGACCGGAACATCCAGGGGTTGATGCGTTCCTGGGCCAACCCGAAGCCATCGGTGGAGGACGCCGTCCATGCTGCCGCTTGAAACCCGAGCCGAACTGGCACCGACGGCGAAGGCCAGCCTGCTCAAGGTCGTGTCGCTGGCAGAGTTTGCCCAATCAGCACTTCCCTTCGAGCGCTTGGCCCTGGACCTGCGGGACGTCCCAGCGGACCACGCCAGCGATGAGTTGCTAAACCTGCCTTGGGGTGCAGTCTTGCCCTCGAGCGAGCTGCGCTCACCCAGCGAGGCTCCCCTCGTTCGCTTGGAAGGTCCGCCGGGTGTCTGCAAGCCTGGGGATGTGGTGGAGCTTAATCCCCTGCAGAAGAAGGTGGCGATCCGGTACCGGCGCGGAGACACCGGCAATGTGTTGTTCGCCACCGAGCGCTGCAACAGCTACTGCCTGATGTGCTCTCAGCCGCCCCGAGACGTTCAAGACGATTGGCGGGTGAGGCACCTCCTGGACCTGATCGACCTCATCGATCCAGAAGAACCTTCGCTGGCGATCAGCGGCGGGGAACCGACCCTGCTGGGTGACGGGTTGGTCGACGTGGTGGCTAAATGCGCGCACGTGCTGCCCAACACCCACCTCCACATCCTGTCCAACGGTCGCCTACGTGAGCCCGGCTTGCATGCCAAATTTGCAGGCCTCCATCCCAACCTGAGCTGGGGCATTCCGCTCTACGGCGACCGCTATGCCCTGCACGACTACGTGGTTCAAAGCGAGGGTGCGTTCGCTCAGACCCTTCGTGGTCTTTACGCACTGGAGGCCGCCCAGCAGCGGGTGGAGATCCGAGTCGTGTTGGTTAGGCCCACGGTCGAGCGGCTGGTACAGCTGGCCCGCTACATCTGGCGCAACCTGCCCTTCGTCGAACACGTCGCACTGATGGGCATCGAGCCTATCGGGTTTGCCAAAGCGCATCAGCGTGAGCTTTGGGCCGATCCGGCGGACTACGGTGAGGCCTTGTCCGACGCGGTGGGGCTGCTGGCCGAGGGCGGAATACCGATCTCGCTCTACAACTTGCCCCTGTGCGCGTTGGACCGATCGCTTTGGCCCTACGCCGTGCAAAGCATTTCGCCTTGGAAGAACGACTACCTGCCCGCCTGTGACGGCTGCGCGGTTCGGCAGCGGTGCGGCGGCTTCTTCTCATGGGTCACACCGGCTTGGACCAGTCGGTCCATCTCTCCCATCCTGGAAACCTGATCATGTCCAACGCACTGATGATCGTCGGCGCAGCCACCCTAGGATCCTTGGGCACGGAACCGCCCAAGGGCCAGTCCGACCTCTCCAGGCTCTCCGAGATGGACGGGAAATACGCGACCGTCCTGAGCACCTCGTTGAATGCAGGCCGGCACAACCTGTATGCGGGGCACCGCAGCCACAGCTCCCATCGATCACACAGTTCCCATCGATCCCATTCGTCCGGGTCGGGAAGCTCGTATCGCTCCTACACCCCGCCACCGGCGACCTATACCCCACCGCCCACCCGCTACACCGCGCCAGCAGCACCGGTTGCCCCAGCAGCCCCGCGAACCACTGGCACGGGCAGCAGTGGCGGCAGCCATTTGAATAGCTACCCGACCCAGAATCTGGATCCAGCCACCCGAGCAAACTCGAGATCCACGAACAACCTGACCTTGGAGCCCGGCACATACGACAAGCCGGTCACGGAGGGACGGGACGCCGATGCGCTCAAGCTGCTGATCATGCGCGTCCAGGCAGCGCTCTACTCCAAGGGCTACGATCCAGGTGCGATCGACGGGGTCCTCACTCCTGAAACCCAATCGGCGCTGCGGATGTTTCAATTGGCCCACGGCATTCGGGCGACAGGAACAATGACAACTCCGACGCTGGATGCACTGGGAGTGCGACTTTGATTTAAATGGAAGGGTTGCTTGGCGGGCACATGACTCGCGGCTGGCAACCTAGAATGCAAGCTAATGGCATTCGGCTTTGTATGCCACATTCTACGGTGTCAAAAGCGCCCCGCTTAGCATTGCGTAGACACCGCTTCACGAGAACTTTGTCACTAGCTCATGGCAAAATCTGCCGAATGACCGAATTTGCAAGGAAGCCGCGTGAAACCCAGTCAGACAAATCAGAGCATGCAGCTTGTAGGCGTCACAGCGTTGGCGTTTTTGGTCGGCGCAGCAAGTGTATGGTTGCTTTTTAAGCTAGGACGCGACTGGACGTTTCCAAGGTTCGGGGAGGAGCTCGGCAGCTTCGCCGACTGGATTGCGGCTGTGGCGGCATGCGTTGCGGCGATCGCTACAATAATGATCGGCCGGGCAGCTCATGCTTTCGCGCGCGAAGCCGAAGATGCTCGAACTGCTGCAGCGAAGTTGGCCACACAGCGCGAAGAGGCAGAGGCCAAATCCCAGAGCGCGAATCGCGAAGAAAGAAAACGACGGGAGGACGAGGCGATCACTGCACAGATACTGGTGATGAGATCGACCGCTGAGAAGGCATGCTACCCGCAAACGGCTCTGGCACACGTATTCCCTCCTGAAGGCGGGTCTAATCCTGGATTTTCAAGATCTCGTAGACCAATGATTCTGCAACTTGAATTGACGGTCCTTTACGTCGATGCAATCTCATGGAGCGACGATTTTAAGAAGGCGCTTGATGCAGAGTCTATCGAAACGCTCTCGAGTCTCGAGCGGAGCCTACTTTGGTACCGCGCTCTCACAACCGACCAGATAGACCGACTTAGGTCCGCCGAAGATCAATACAACGAGAGCGGCCCTGCCCGTCTCGAGCTGGATTGGAACGCCGATGCGGGAGTGTTGCTTGTACGTGAATCAGCGAAGACCCTGTCGGAAGATGCGCTCAAGTTCATCGAATGCCTAGATCGGAGGGCACAACTATTCATGCACCCCACCGACAAGCAGAACCAGGCCTAGCCCTAAGCTAGGCAATTGAAGTGCCGTTAACTGAGGGGACGGTAACACTGCAAGGAAGCAGTGCCACTGAAAAGCATCAAGTTCCTAAGATTGCTAATGAGCCTACGGCAAGACGTGCAACCGCGCAGAGATGGAAGCACCTGTGCTAGCGGATCGATCATCAATTGACCCTTTTACATTGCCAGAAGCACCCGTCCCGTGCTACAGACTGGTAGAGCGCCACATGCGCCCGATCAACCCGCCCACCAGTGGCGCAATCGGAAAGACGGTGTAGAGGGCGGCCAACGCCAGCGGCGGGACAGACACGAAGAAGTTGCGTTCCGACTCGATCAGGCCAGGGTAGAAGATCCCCACGCCGATGCTTCCGATCTGGGCGGCTACCACGACCAGCGTGCCCATCAGTGCCCCCTTCCAGAAGCCCCCGCGCCTCGATTCCAAGAAGGGATTGACCGCCCTGGCTGCCCGAACGCGCGCCGCCCGCCAGTTCAGCACGTAGAGCAGCAGGAGGAGCGCCAGCACGCCAACGCCAGCCGAGAACGCCGCCACAGCCTGCCAGGCAAGCCCCAGCTCTTCAGAAATTTCTGCACCGCCTGCGAAGGCGAGCAGGCCAGCACCGCCCAGGAGGACCGTTGCGGGTGCGAGCAGGCCCCACTGCATATGGGATGCGGTCGAGTGAGAGCGGACATGGGCATTCATGGAACCTCCAAATGAGCGAAAACGAGGTTGGGTTGCAAGGATTGATCAGGGCTTCTTCTGTGCGTCGATGAGCACCCACTGCCCTGCCCGCTTTTCAAACACCAGGTCTGCCCGGGCAGGCACAGGTGCAGGAGCCTCCTTCAGTTGGCGCCCACCTTGGAAACCGATCACATCCAGGGTGCCGCCCGTGACGCACGTCGTTCGTTCGGGCCCGCTCGGATTGCAGTCGGCGTTCAAATCCCCCCAGCCACGCACTTCCACGCGCTGCCCCAGTTCGGCCACCAGGTTCGCGTTCAAATACTGCTCGTAACCCTTCGCCACCTGCTCCATCGACGGTCCCTGGTCCGCCTTGCTGCATGCGGCCAAGACGACAACGGCTACCGCAGCGGCCACCATTCCACGCTTCATGCACCTTCTCCTTGGTTCTTAGTGACGTCCACTTCGATCGTTTCGTTCCGATAGCCCAAGCTCACCTTCTCAACGGTCACGTCCATCCTGGGTTCCGTGCCGTCGATCCAAACCCGGTTGACCGAGAAGACCACGCGGTCGTCCTGGAACGAGCGCCCTTGCCGCGCGAGGTTGGCCGCTTCAGCGGGATCCATCCGGATCAGCAACCGGTAGCGCCCCGCGTTCGGTGGGCTGGACACGCCCGTCGGCGTCTTGCGGATCCAAGGGACGAAGTTCTTTCCCGTGACACTCAAGCCAGCGAGCGAGATTTGCGGCATGGGCACGAACACTTCCATGACGCCCCTATCCGGGTTGTAGCTGACCCCGCCCAGCGCTTTGAAGTTCGGGCGAACGGCATACCGCCGAATCCCTTTGAACCGCTCCAGCCGTGCGTCGAAAGCACGCCCGAAGCGCTGCTCGATCACCGCCGCTGACGGCTCCGCCTCTTTGCTGCCCGTCGTCCTCTTTGCGGCCACCCACGCCTGCCGCAAGCACCACTGCCGTTTGTCAGGCCTCAACTGATAGGTGGAATGGGCCATCGCCAGCAGGCCCATGTCGCACATGTCGATCCCTTGCGCGCCGGTGGAGGACAGCCCTTCGCGAAGGTGCTGAGCACCCTCAAGGGTGTCCTCGTCCAGGTCCCAGTACATCCCGGCAGGTTCGGCGTACAGGGGGTGGGACACCTTGGCCTGCGAGCCGGACTTCCCAGAAAGGGCCCCACCGATCTGCCGAAGCAGGCCCGATGCGGTCGTGGATTGGGCGCTGGCGCCCGCCGATACGGCAAGCGCGAGCGCGCCAGCCAGAACTGCCCCGTTCTTCATACAGCCCCTCGTTCCTTTGGATGGACTTGCCACGGACTTACGTGGCACGTAGAGTCTACCCGTGACGTAGGGCTTGGGTCATCATCGGTGCATGCCTGCACTGCATCCGTTCAGCCTGTGACTACGCCGACAACCCCGCGAGCGATCGTGGCCGCGCGCTTACGTCAAGCCCGCGAATGGCGGGGCCTGAGCCAACGGGAAGTGGGGATGCGAATGGCGCTGGACAAAGACACGGCATCGGCACGAATCTCCCGCTATGAATCGGGGGCAATGTCTATCAGCCTCGAAGCACTCTTCGAGCTGGCGCAGGCGTTGGACGTGCCGCCGGCCTACCTGCTGGCGACGACGCCGGCGATGGCCGACGCTATTTTGGCACTGGGCGTTCAAAGCGAGACCCAGCAAGGCAAACTCTCCCAAGTCCTCGAGGGGCTCACCGCGCTCCCACCCGGTAAGCGGAAGCAAGCCATTGACCGCCTCTTGGCAGACCCCGGATAGCCGATAGCGATTGTTCTGTCGGTGCAGGCAGAGTAAGAGGCTCGTGCTCGGTCGAGACCACGCCTTGGTCGCCTCCATAGCACGCGCCTCTTGGCTAACTTCCAGAAGTTGAAAGCCAGCGTTTAGGGTTCCATAGCGTGGTCAGGACATCTCAACGCAGTCAGCTCGAATGCACAGTGTGGGCGTGCCGCCTCAGTGCGACCCAATCTGCGAAATGGTTGCCTGTCCCTTCACAAGAACAGCGGCGATAAGCCATCCCCGGCAACACTCCGACCCGAGTCTGCGTTGAGATAGGCCGCCTGCAGCTGCCCTGCCTCCAAGACAGCGTGAAGCTCGAAGCAATCTTCCCGTCGTCGAAGCGGCCGCCCCATGTCGGACCACCGCCCGCATCCTTGACAGGAGCCGTTGCCATCATGCGCCCAGCCTTCGGCGACCAGCAGCCGCAAACAAGCTCGCTAGGCAGGATGCCTCGCAGCACTCCCGCCTCGGCATGAACACCGTGAGCGGCCTTGGTGCCTTTCGAGTGACAAGCAAGTCCCTCATCCTTCACCAGCGAACACCCACGCGCCGGATGTAGTAGGTCAATGGCAATTGGCCCTCCCCCCGCCTCCCAGATCGCCGCTGGGCAATTGCCGCCCCTGCCTCTGGGTCGCCGATCAACAGTCCAAATCAGCGAGGCCTTGAAAGGTGGCTGCCCTTTCAAGGCGAACGTGATCCCCACACCACGACGCTCTATACTTTACGAATCCGGGATTAGGGAAACAGACAAAAACTGCTTCCTTGGATCAGGTATGCCTGCGCGTGTCGACCGTCAAGAGCATAGGAGCGAACGAGCCAGCGGCTTTTTCCGCCTTTGGCGTCGCCAACCTTGCTCCGTCCATGCAACGCCCGGCGATTGCTTACCAAGAGGATGTCGCCAGGCTCAAGGGGAACAGACTGGACATGACTGGCCACAGCACTCTTGAATGCCTCAAGTGCATCCATCCCTACCTGGTCGTCCTCGTCGGCGGTGACTTTCGTGTGGCTGAACCTGACCCACCGTTCCGCGTTTACCGTGTCACGAATTACTGCTGCACCACGCACTGAATGCCGAACTCCCAGCTTCGCAATCGTTCCGTCCTTGAAAGTTTCCTGACACACGACGGTGAACTTCCGCTGCATCAGCTCCTTGATCACGCCTTCGTCAAGGTCTTCCAGAATTTTTGCGAGGGGCATGATGGTCGTAGGAACTCCATCCGGATTGCGCAGCGCACCCAAACAAACGAGATCTGGGGAGGGCGCGACACCTGGATAGTGCGGATCCTTCTCCCCTGGGAAAGGAAAGCTCATGGCATCTGTATGCCCTCGCATATGCTTCTGCGATTTGAACGCCGTTTGTCCATCCCCCCCCATACCGACAAGGTTCACGAAGAGGTTGCCATCGTTTTCTGATCCATAAGACACGGTTAGCTTGCCGATGAGAGCATTGGCCCCAATCACGCAAAGCTGAAGCGCAGCGGTGGTCCCCGTCATTGGAACGGGGACAAATGCAGAGGGTGTCTCGGGAAGGTCTTCCCCTGGAACAAATACCCCTTTGAACAAGGCGACACCGTTTTGCTCCAAATCCTCCTTGATCTGAGCCGCAGCAACCGCGCAGTCAATTCTCTGCGCCAGTTTTGCGCAAATTGCCTGTCCGGCCACAATTGGATCGAGGACCGCCATCGAAAGCGTGTCAGCGTTTTCCTTGCAGAATTCAGCCACAGAATCACGTAAGGCGTGCGCAATACCTACATCCATGTTTTCCCCTGTAGACCCCCAACTTGACGGGCCTAAAATTAGTGATACAAAATTGATACACCCTTCACGTAGGCGCTGCCAGTGTTAGCTACCAGTCTGAGGAGTCAGCCCATGCCCTCTACTACCCACGGGAACGATCTGAGAGATCTTCAGCGACTCATCGAACACGCATCGAACCAACTGCATTCGAGAGCGAAGCTAATTGGTGCAGCTTGCACATATTACAATGATAGCAACCACGCGTTTGAAGTTCATGCCACTCTTGGTAGAAGGGAACTTCTTCTTGGCAAGGGCTTCAATGAGGAGCAGGCGCTTGCGGCCGCGGTTGAACTTTTGATGCCTGATTTCCTCAAGCGAACGGCGGCGCACATTGCCCCTAAGGCTGTATCCGCCGAATCACTTCCGAACAACGCTCGTGTTGTACGACGGCCACGTCGAACCATTGGAGTTTCGGCACCGGAATCCTTGTGGTCTGCAGTCAAATCCGCGGGGGAAGGTGCGAAGCAATCGTCAGTTGTTCGAATGCTGCTTCGTAAGGGTATGAACCTATTCGACGAAGGACTGAAGCACGATAGGTCCAGCAAGGTCGACGAACGATTTGAGGAAGCGCTGACTGCCTACCGGGGCCCCAGCAGACCGGTCATGGCGCGAGTCGATGAGCCGCTTTACTGTGAGCTCTTGGTCACTGCCCATGAACACGGTCGGACCCTGTCGTCGTTCTCCGCAAGCTGCTTGGCTGTCGCTCTTAATGCCCAACAAGCGGTGGGCTGAACTTAGCTCTGCATCGGTCGCGTTGAGGCAGACGCGACAGACGGAATGCTAAGGATGTATCAGCCCACCTTGTCGGGTCGCCGCCTGGCATGCAGGAAGCTAGCGAAATCGTCGTCCCCAACGTCCTTAGCCTCCGCTTCTGGATCCCCCTCTTCCACGCTCGCCCCTGCACCAATCAGCGCCTCGGCGACCTGACACTTCGCCTCGAAATCGAGCTCCAAGTCACGGGCCAGCCAGACCAAGGGAGGCTGATCCTCATCGTCGTCTGTGTAGGTATACGCGTCCGGGTCCAGGCCGGCAGCCAAAAGCGCCCTCACAAGCTCCACATCCCCCATCACGCAAGCGTTATGCAGCTGGGGATACATCAGTGACCGCCCGCGCTCCTGGACGCTTTCTGGCAGCGCCTTCACTGCGTCCAGCATCTCATCGAAGCGCTCACGGAAGGCCTCACTTCCGCTGTAGAGGTCGTCGAAGCCCATGGCGGCTGCAATGTCTGTGTGCATATGATTCTCCCTCTGACGTTGTAGGACCATTACCTAGCCTAGTGCTACGCGCTGCGGCATCGGCTAAGGCAAGACCGCGCGCTGTCCATGAAACAGACCCGTAGTCGCCTCAACCGGGTCTGTTCCCCAATTCACGACCCTTCTTTGTCTCGGGCGAAAGGCCGCACGGACACACCCATCGCATCCCCTGGCGCCCAACGCGCCTCCAGATCGCTGGCCCGCTGGGCTGCCTGGGCTTCGCGAAGTTTTTGCATAACTATCTGAAGCACGTTGGCGTAGGCGGCATGGTAGGGCTCACGCGTCTCCCCGTTGACCCAGGGCGCCTGCAAGGCCTGCTCGACTGTGGCATCCCATAAATCGCCCCGTTCAAGTGCACCGCTCAGCACATCGTCACTCACCACCAAGACATGACCGGCCACTTGGCCGTCCACCAATGCCCACTCATGGGGAACCACGGCAATGTCATCGAGCGAGGCCAGCGATGCGATGCGCCCCAACTTCTTCTGCAGCAGGCTTGCATCGTCCCGCGCCTGCCGCAAGGCCAATTCGATTTCCAGCTCACGGACCCGTTGCTGGGCCGCGTCCAGTTCGTCGATCAGGCGACGCTCTTTGACACTGCGCCCCACGCGTGAGGCCTGCCAAGCGACAAGTTCGGTGTAGGGGTAACGAACATGCTCGTTCGCCCCTCCACCAGCACGGCCGGCCCCTTTCACGAAGGGCGGCCCTGCAGGAGGCGTTCGACGGCGCCACTCTCCAAGCGTGTCGAAGTGGACTCCCAGGTAACGCGCCGCTGCCTTGGTGCTGATCGTCGGAGGCGGCAAGCCCGCGGCGGCTTTGTTCAGCTCAGCATCCAGTGCCGCAGAGCGCTGCTCCAGGTAGTCCTCTTCTTTACGCTGGCATTCCATTGGGTCGCTCCTTACTGGGCGTCGCGCCGGTTTCTTGCTGAGAAAATGGAGACTGGGGCATCGCCGGCCTCGTCCAGCCGAGGCTTGTCCGTTCCCTTCAAGCGATTCCAGACGCGAGGACTGGTCGCGACCATGTGCTCTTCCACGCGGCCCATGGCCTCGCGCAGCTTTGACCATTCTTGCTCGGTGTAGCGTTCGGAGACAGCGGCCATGCGATCTTCGCCGCGGCCCAACGTCCTGTGGTGGAGCAGTTGGGACACGATCCGGCTCTCGCCAAACAATAGGGCCGCGTAGCGACCGAGCGTGCGACGCAGGTCGTGGATGGTCAGACCGATGTCGACCTCTGCCCGCAGATCGAGCAACCCCGCGTCCCGACGCACGTTCGCCACGATGCTCTTGCTGTCCGAGTAGTGCCCCGTCGTGCTGCGATCTGATCGGGCCGGGAACACGAACATGGTTTTGGCCAGCGCGCGGCGTGACCTCTCCACCTCTTTCTCCAGCCGGTCGAGCAGATCCCGGCGTGCACGCCTGGCTCGGGCGGCGCCCAGAACTTCTTCCGCGTCCGCCAAGTCTTGCTTGAGCTTGGTTTCGTCCGCGCGCTCGTCGAACCGCCGCTGCAAAATCTTTTCAGCAAAGTAGGCCACCGGCAGGTAGCGCTCCTCACCGTTCTTGGTGTCAAACAGGTAGACCTGAGAGCCCGCTCGCCTCGTGTAAGGGTTGACCTCATCCGGTGCTGCCAACCAGACCCAGGACACTTCCGACTGGCGCAGCTCGCCCGGGGAGCACCGGTCAAACCAGCGCAGGGGAGCGGCCTCGCCGCGGCGGGTACCCCAGAGCAGGGTCAGCAGCAGGTAGTCCGCGCCGGTGGCGTTCAAGCCACCTTGCTCGTCCCGCCGAGCCAAGATCACCTTCAGGACCGTGGGCAGCGTCTCGTCCCCCAACGGGTTGCGCACCTCGGCACGCTCGTAGTGCCGGCGCAGCGCTTGCGAGTCCCGCAACATGTCGTCGTCGTGGATGACCTGGAACGGGTTGTAGCGCAGCACCGGCTCCCGCTGCTGCTGAGCCGCCGCTTTGCGTTCCCGCTTCAGCATCAGGTCGACCGCCCTCTTCGCGTCTGTGAACGCGTGCTCGGTCGACGCCAAACCGGCCGCTTTGACTCGCTGGATGTACTTCCCGGTCACGCCCAACGCTTCGAGCTGTTGCGTGGAAAGCGCGGCCCAATCCGGCTGATCAGCCAGCGCTTGGCGCATCGGGGTAGGGATCCGGTTGGAGCGCACCATGGACGATCGCCGCAAGCTGTCGAACGCACGGTGGATGTCCTTGTCCAACACCTGAAGGATCGGCTTGTCCGCCAGCCCGACTTCCGGGCGAGCAAACCGCGCCAAGCTGTCTTGGATGGCCCGGATGCTGGCGGGCTTGGCTTTCTTGTTGCGAACGCGCTTCTGCAAGTCCTCAACGTAGGCCGCAAAGCAGTCCGCCAGCGTGAGCCCCTTCAGCTCCACCAGCTGCTCGGCTCGGGCCTCCTCTTTCGAAGGATGCTCGCCCGTCTCCCGGACCACGGCCAACTTCCGTCGAGCCAGCTCGTAGGCTTGCTCCGGTCCGATATCGGTGACGCTGCCCAAGGAGAACCGACGAACCCCGGCTGGGCCACGGACCACGACTTCATAGGTGGTGCGGGTGGTGCCCACGTAGAAGCCAAAGCCCGTTGGCGCCCCCTGATTGCCGTCCAGGACGCGGTAAGGCTTCCCGGCGTCTGCCGACGGCCGTGGGGCGATGACCACCCTTCCCTGCTTGCCTTCGACCGGGCCTCGCGCCACGCTCAACTCGCAGATTTGCCGGTAGGTCAGCTTAAACTTGGTGCCTCGGCGGCGCGGGGCCGCAACAACCGTATCCATGGTCGATCCGCCGTCTGTCCGTCGCAACATCGATTTGATCCTCTTTGAGTGACTGGCGCAACCGCGGCGCAACGAAGAACCCCGTTACTTGCCGCAAGTCGCCTGGATTGATCGCTACAACCCGTAGGAAGTTCTCTTGCAAACCACTGATTCAAAAGCGAAACCGTCTGCATCGAAGGCCAGTGCAGAGCACACGCCCCTCATGAAGCAGTTCTTCGCAGCCAAGTCCGAGTATCCGGACCTGCTGCTGTTCTTCCGCATGGGCGACTTCTACGAGCTGTTCTACGACGATGCGCGCAAGGCCGCGCGCCTGCTCGACATCACCCTGACCCAGCGTGGCAGCTCCGGCGGCGCGCCGATTCCGATGGCCGGCGTGCCGGTACATGCCTATGAAGGCTACCTGGCGCGGTTGGTGGCGCTGGGCGAGTCGGTGGCGATCTGCGAGCAGATCGGCGACCCGGCGCTGGCCAAGGGCCTGGTCGAACGCAAGGTGGTGCGCATCGTCACCCCCGGCACCGTCACCGACGAAGCGCTGCTGGACGAGCGCCGTGACACCCTGCTGATGGCGCTGTCGCGCACGAAGCAGGGCTACGGCCTGGCCTGGGCCGACCTGGCCGGTGGCCGCTTCCTGGTCAATGAAGTCGAGACCGACGACGCGCTGGAAGCCGAACTGGCCCGACTGGAACCGGCCGAGCTGCTGGTGCCCGACGAGGAGAACTGGCCCGACTTCCTGCGCCAGCGCACCGGCGTGCGCCGCCGTGCGCCGTGGCTGTTCGACGCGGACAGCGGCCGCCGCCAGCTGCTGAACTTCTTCAAGCTGCACGATCTGAGCGGCTTCGGTATCGATGACAAGCCACGTGCCACCGCCGCCGCCGGCGCCCTGCTCGGTTATGTCGAGGAAACCCAGAAGCAGCGCCTGCCGCACCTGACCTCGATCGCGATGGAAACCGCCGGCGAGGCGATCGCGATGAACGCCGCCACCCGCCGCCACCTGGAACTGGATACGCGCGTCGACGGCGATACCCGCAATACCCTGCTGGGCGTGCTCGACAGCACGGTGACGCCGATGGGCGGGCGCCTGCTGCGCCGGTGGCTGCACCGCCCGCTGCGCCTGCGCGAGGTGCTGGTACAGCGCCACCATGCGGTGGAAACCCTGATCGATCGCGGCAGCGATGCCGACATCCGCGAACAGTTCCGCCGCCTCGGCGACCTGGAACGCATCCTGACCCGCGTCGCACTGCGTTCGGCGCGCCCGCGTGATTTCTCCACCCTGCGCGATGGCCTGGGCCTGCTGCCGGCGGTGCGCGAAGTGCTGGCGCCGCTGGATTCACCGCGCCTGCAGGCACTGCATGCCGCCTTGGGCGAGCACGACGCGTGCGCACAACTGCTGGCCAGCGCCATCGCCGAAATGCCGCCACTGAAGCTGAGCGACGGCGGCGTGCTGGCCGATGGCTTCGATGAAGAGCTGGACGAGCTGCGCCGCCTGTCCACCCATGCCGACCAGTTCCTGGTTGACCTGGAACTGCGCGAGCGCGAGAGCAGCGGCATTCCCACCCTGAAGGTGGGCTACAACCGCGTGCACGGCTACTACATCGAAATCAGCAAGGGCCAGTCCGATCGCGCGCCGGTGCACTACACCCGCCGCCAGACGCTGACCAATGCCGAGCGTTACATCACCGAAGAACTGAAGGCATTCGAGGACAAGGTGCTGTCCGCGCGCGACCGTTCGCTGTCGCGCGAGAAGTACCTGTACGAGCAGCTGCTGGACACCCTCGGCGAACAGCTGGAACCGTTGAAGCAGTGCGCCGCCGCGCTGAGCGAACTGGACGTGCTGGCCGCCTTCGCCGAACGCGCGCAGGCGCTGGACTGGTCGCGGCCGGAACTTGAAACGGCACCGTGCCTGAAGATCGAGCGTGGCCGCCATCCGGTGGTCGAGGCGGTGCGCGAGCAGCCGTTCGAACCCAACGATCTGGATCTGCATCCGGACCGCCGCATGCTGATCATCACCGGTCCGAACATGGGTGGTAAATCGACCTACATGCGGCAGAACGCGCTGATCGTGCTGCTGGCCCACATCGGCAGCTTCGTGCCGGCCAGCCGGGCGCTGATCGGCCCGATCGACCGCATCCTGACCCGCATCGGCGCCGGTGACGACCTCGCCCGCGGGCAGTCGACCTTCATGGTCGAGATGGCCGAGACCAGCTACATCCTGCACCACGCCACCGCGCATTCGCTGGTGCTGATGGACGAGATCGGCCGTGGCACGTCCACCTACGACGGCCTGGCGCTGGCCGACGCGGTGGCCCGCCACCTGGCCTACCAGAACCGCTGCTACACGCTGTTCGCCACCCACTACTTCGAGCTGACCGCGCTGGCCGACGAGCAGCACGAGGGCGGCCGCAGCGGCATCGCCAACGTGCACCTGGATGCCGTCGAGCACGGTGAAGCGCTGGTGTTCATGCACGCCGTTAAGGACGGCCCGGCCAACCGCAGCTTCGGCCTGCAGGTGGCCGCACTGGCCGGCCTGCCGCGCGCCACCGTGGCGCAGGCGCGCCGTCGACTGGCCGAGCTGGAACAGCGCGGCGGTGAGAGCCATGCCGCCGAGCTGGCGCCGCAGGCATTGGATGCACCGCAGCAGTTCGGCCTGTTCGCGGCGCCGTCGAACAAGGCACAGGAAGCACTGGCCGCCATCGATCCGGACGAACTGACGCCGAAGCAGGCACTGGAAGCGCTGTACCGACTGAAAGCACTGCTGTAACCGCAGCACGCACCCCTGGCTTCCCGCCGCCACGCGGGAGGCCTATCGAAAGATCCGGCAAATCTGATTCTTCGTTTCAATTGACAGAAACTATCAAACTGAACGGATCATTCGATTATTCATTTCATCTGGCCCTAGCTAAAGTCGAGTGAAGATGTTCCATCCCGTCTTCACCCGCAGGAGCCAGCCATGAGCCAGTCCGATAACAACAGCCCGAAATGTCCGTATCACACCGCGCCGTCGCCTGCGGAAGGCGCCCAGCAGCAGCGCGAGCTGAGCACTACCCCGAAGCAGAAGCACGGCGATGAACCGGTCACGCCGATGACCACGGCCTTCGGCGCGCCGGTGGTGGACAACCAGAACAGCAAGACCGCCGGCCCGCGTGGCCCGCTGCTGATGGAAGACGTGTGGCTGCTGGAAAAGCTGGCCAACCTCAACCGCGAGATCATTCCCGAGCGCCGCATGCACGCCAAGGGCTCGGGCGCATTCGGCACCTTCACCGTCACTCACGACATCAGCAAGTACACCCGCGCCAAGCTGTTCGAGAAGGTCGGCAAGCAGACCGAGATGTTCGCCCGCTTCACCACGGTGGCCGGCGAGCGTGGCGCCGCCGACGCCGAGCGTGACATCCGCGGCTTCGCCCTGAAGTTCTACACCGAAGAAGGCAATTGGGACCTGGTCGGCAACAACACGCCGGTGTTCTTCCTGCGCGACCCGCGCAAGTTCGCCGACCTCAACAAGGCCGTCAAGCGCGACCCGCATACCAACCTGCGCAGCGCACGCAACAACTGGGATTTCTGGACGCTGCTGCCCGAAGCCCTGCTGCAGGTGACCGTGGTGATGAGCGACTGCGGCATTCCGCGCAGCTTCCGCCACATGCACGGTTTCGGCTCGCACACCTACAGCTTCACCAACGCCGACAGCGAGCGCTTCTGGGTGAAGTTCCACTTCGTCAGCCAGCAGGGCATCGAATCGCTGACCGACGCGCAGGCGCAGATCCTGGTCGGCCATGACCGCGAAAGCCACGGCCGCGACCTGTTCGCCGCGATCGAGAAGGGCGACTTCCCGAAGTGGAAACTGTTCATCCAGGTCATGCCGGAACTGGAGGCGGAAACCTACCGCATCCATCCGTTCGACCTGACCAAGGTGTGGCCGAAGAGCGACTACCCGCTGATCGAAGTGGGCCAGTTCGAACTGAACCGCAATCCGGTCAACTGGTACCAGGACGTGGAGCAGTCAGCGTTCGCGCCGAGCAACCTGGTGCCGGGTATCGGCCCGTCGCCGGACAAGATGCTGCAGGCGCGCCTGTTCGCCTACTCCGATGCGCAGCGCTACCGCCTGGGCGTGAACCACCACCAGATTCCGGTGAACGCGGCGCGCTGCCCGGTGCACAGCAACCACCGCGACGGTGCGATGCGCGTGGACGGCAACTACGGCGGCCTGCCGCACTACGAGCCCAACAGCTACGGCCAGTGGCAGGAACAGCCGCAGTACCGCGAACCGCCGATGAAGATCCGGGGCGACGCCGACTTCTGGAACTTCCGTGAGGACGACGCCGACTACTTCAGCCAGCCCGGTGCGCTGTTCCGCAGCTACAACCAGGCACAGAAGGAGCGACTGTTCGCCAACACCGCCCGTGCCCTGGGCGATGCGCCGGACTTCATCAAGCAGCGCCACATCGACAACTGCAGCAAGGCCGACCCGGCCTATGGCGCTGGTGTTGCCGCGGCGCTGAAGGCGCTGGCCAGCCAGCCAACGGATCCGTTCAAGCCGGCCCAGCCGGAAGCGGACTTCCCCACCGCGACCCCGGGTGCCGAAGACATCGAGCTCTGATCGCCCTGCCCCGTGAACGCCACGCCGCCTCCCCGTGAGGCGGCGTCGCCGTTTTAACGGTCTGCGTCGTACCTTCTGCACGCCCAACCCCAATCAAGGATTCCGCAGATGAGCCTGACCGACGAACTTCTCGCCAAATTGCAGGGCGCCCCGCTGCAGCAGGTATCGCAGCAGCTCGGCATCAGCGATACCCAGGCCTCCGGTGCGATCAGTGCCGCGCTGCCGGTGCTGATGGGCGCGCTGGGCAACAACGCCTCGCAGCCGCAGGGCGCACAGGCGCTGCTCGGTGCACTGCAGAACAACCACAGCGGCCTGGACCTGAGCAGCGTGCTCGGCTCGGTACTGGGCGGCGGTGGCGGTGGCGCCGCCAGCGACGGTGCCGGCATCCTCGGCCACATCTTCGGCGGCAGCCAGCAGAAGGTGGAAACCGGCCTGGCCCAGGCCACCCAGCTCGACAGCGGCCGTACCAGCCAGCTGCTGCAGATCCTCGCACCGATCGTGATGGCCTTCCTCGCCCAGCGCCTCGGTGGTGGCCAGGCCGATGCCGGCTCGCTCAGCCAGGCCCTCGGCCAGGAGAAGCAGCAGGTGCAGCAACAGGGCGGCCTTGCCGGCGGCCTGCTTGGCAGCGTGCTGGACCAGGACGGTGACGGCCAGCTCGGCGTGGGCGATCTGCTGAAGATCGGCGGCAGCCTGCTGGGCGGCAAGCGCTGAGCCAAGGCGGCGCCGGACCCGGTCTGGCGCCCTGCAACTTACAACGCGTCGATATCGCCGAGCGCGCGGATCAACCGCCGTGCGCGTTTGTCCGGCTTGTGCTCCGGCGGCTGGAAACCATCGCGTGCGGCGATGCGCAGCGCCCGTTGCTCGGCGCGGCGGGCCCTGGAGGCCTCACTCTCGGCATACAGCTGCTGCGCCGCCGGCGCCGGCCCGCGCTGATCGCTCAGCCCCAGCACCTGGATCTCGAAATGCTCCTCGCCGCGTTCCACCTGCAGCTGCTCGCCGACGCGCACCGCGCGTGAGGATTTCGGGCGCTGCCCAGCCACGCTGATCTTGCCGGTCTCGATGGCCTGCTTGGCCAGGCTGCGGGTCTTGAAGAAACGGGCCGCCCACAGCCAGATGTCCAGGCGGACACTGGGCGGCAGCGGGGAAAGCTCGGTCATCGGTAGGGACTACTCCGTTCGCTTGTTCAGGGGACGCGGGTTGTCGGGGTCGGTGCGGCAGCCGCTGCCCCCGATCAGGGTGGGTACGCCGGCAGAAAGATCCTGGCGCTGGCTGCCGACCAGGCACTCGGGCCGGTCGGTGGGCCGCACCTGGGTATCGCCCAGCCGGTCACCTGTCGAACATGCGGCCAGTACGACGCTGATCAAGGCCAGCGCCAGGCTCCACTTCACCTGCAGTCGTTGATGCATTGCCACATCCCGCAAACCGGCTTGGTGCTAGTGTGCGCCTCCCGGGATTCGATCACCACTCCATGGCCAAAGCGCCGCTTGACCTGACCTCCGGCCCGATCGGCCGCAATCTCCTGCTGTTTTCCCTGCCGATCCTGGCAGGCAACATCGCGCAGTCGCTGAACGGTTCGGTGAATGCGGTCTGGGTCGGGCGCTTCCTCGGTGAGGCGGCACTGACCGCCACCGCGAACGCCAACAACATCATGTTCTTCCTTATCGGCTCGGTGTTCGGCTTCGGCATGGCTTCGACCATCCTGATCGGACAGGCGATCGGCGCGCGCGACATCGCGCAGGCGCGGCGCGTGGTCGGCACCAGTGCCACCTTCTTCATCGGCCTGTCGGTGATCATCGCCATCGCCGGCTGGTTCATGGCCCATCCGCTGCTGGCAGCGATGGGCACGCCGGCCGCCTCGCTGCCATTGGCCGAGGCCTACCTGCAGATCATCTTCCTGGCGATGCCGACGCTGTACGCGTTCGCCTTCCTCACCGCCGCCCTGCGCGGTGCCGGTGATTCGCGCACGCCGTTCCGCTTCCTGATGGTATCGGTGGCACTGGACATCGTGCTGAACCCGGTACTGATCTTCGGGATGGGGCCCTTCCCCGCGCTGGGCATCGCCGGCTCGGCCTGGGCCACGCTGGTCGCGCAGACGTTGTCGCTGGCCGGCCTGCTGCTGTACATGCGGCACAAGCGCCACACCCTGTGGCTGGGCCGCGCCGACCTGCGCTTGTTCAAGCTCGACATGACCATCCTCAAGGCGCTGGTGGTCAAGGGCGTGCCGATGGGCCTGCAGATGGTGCTGATTTCGCTGTCGGTGATCCTGCTGATGACCATGGTCAACCAGTACGGCACCGACACCGCCGCGGGCTACGGCGCGTCCCTGCAGCTGTGGAACTACCTGCAGATGCCGGCGATGGCGATCGGTGCGGCGTGTTCTTCGATGGCCGCACAGAACGTCGGTGCGCAGCGCTGGGACCGCGTGCGCGGTACCGCACGCCAGGGCGTGCTGTTCAACTTCCTGCTGACCGGCGCGCTGATCCTGCCGTTGGTTGTGTTCGATCGCCAGCTGCTGGCGCTGTTCCTGCCGCCGGCCAGCCAGGCGCTGGACATCGCCCGCCACCTCAACCATGTGGTGATCGGCTCGTTCCTGTTCTTCGGCGTCAGCTTCGTGATCTCCGGCGTGGTGCGCTCCACCGGCGCGGTGATTCCGCCACTGCTGATCCTGGCCGGCTCGCTGTGGGGCGTGCGCGTGCCGTTCGCCGAACTGCTGCAGCCGTACTGGGGCGCCGATGCAATCTGGTGGAGCTTCCCGGTCAGCTCGCTGGTGTCGATGCTGCTGTCGCTGGCGTATTACCGCTGGGGCGGCTGGCGCAAGGCGAAGATGATGGGCAAGCCCTCGCATGCCGAAGAACTGGCGACGCCGTCGGAGATTCCGGCCTGTCCGCCGTCGCCGGTGGCCGACCCGGATGCCGCACCGCCACGGTAAGGTGGGTGCGGACCGTTGGTCCGCACAGGCCTGTCAGCCGAGCATGGGCTCGGCTCTACAGAAGACGGTCAGCGCTTCTTCTTCTTCGCCGCATTGAACGCCGCCGCTGCGCGCAGCAGCGCCTTGAACGCAGCGGCATCCGGCATCGCACCTTCATGGATGTCGATCGCACGCCGCGTGTTGCCCTCCAGGCTGGCGTTGAACAGGCCTTTGGGATCGGTCAGCGCCGCACCGTTGGCGAAGGTCAGTTTCACTGCCTGCTTGTAGGTTTCGCCGGTGCACAGGATGCCGTTGTGCTCCCACACCGGTGTACCGCGCCACTTCCAGGCTTCCTGCACGTCCGGCAGCGCTTCATGGATCAATGCACGCACGCGTGCCAGCGTTTCGCCGCGCCAGTCTCCCAGCTCGGCGATGCGTGCATCGATCAGTTCGGTCGCCGGGGTTCCGGCATCGTCAGGGTTCGGCGCGTGCGTGGCCATCAGCGGTTCTCGTCGGGAAAGGAATCAGAACGGTGGGCTTACATGCGCTCGCCGGGCAACGCGGCGGCCTGGCGCACCCAGTCGAGGAACTGTGCCTCATCCAGCGCGCCATCCTGTGCGATATGCAGGTAGCGCGTATCGGCACTCCTGGACGGCTCGGGCGGCATCGGCTTCAGCACCGCGCCACGAAAGAACGCCACCTTGATGTAGCGGGTGAAGCAATGGAAGCTGAGAAACCAGCCTTCGCCCGGCGCCACCGCATACATCGGCGAGTTCCACTTCACCGCCTTGTGCACGCCGGGTACGGCCCGTTCGATCAACGCATCCAGCTGTGCGCCGACCGGGCGTTTCCAGTCCGGCATGGCGGCGATGTATGCCTGCACCGGAGCATCGCCCTCGCCCTTGGCGATCCGGGGGTTGCCGCCGGACAACAGCGTGGGCGCGGTGGAAGGTGCGGTTCGCTTGGCAGGCATCGCACGGCACGTCCATCGGGATGAAACCGCAGCCTAGCGCGGCCCGTAGCCAGCGGTCACGGCGCAGTGCGCCATCGGCTCAGTCCGCCTGCCGCGCCCGGAACTGGCGCCAATCCGGCAGCTTGCGGTGGCGGCGCAGCGAGCGCATCAGCGCCGCCATCACAAGGCCGAACAGCGCGCCGGCCACCAGACCGGCCACCAGCAACAGCACCAGCGGACGTTCGCTGCCCTGCCACAGCATCAGCCACATCAGCGCGGTCCAGAACAGCCCGAACAGCAGGCCCTGCACCAACGCGTTGGTGCCAAAGCCGGCCAGGATCGGTGGCGGCAGTGCGATGCCCAGGCACCACAACAGGCGATGCAGCAACGGCGCCGATTGCACGCGTGCCAGCCCCTTGCCGTCGAGAAAGCGCAACGCCGACTGGATCACGGCCGGATAGCGAAGGTTGATGTCGTTCATCACCTGATCGTGGCCGATGCGATGCCGGAAACGCAAACGGCCACCCGAAGGTGGCCGTCGCGGCAACAACCGAAGTTGTTTATCAGGCCTTGTCGGCCAGACGGGCAGCCTTGGCGGCAGCAGCGGCAGCCAGGTCTTCCTTGATGCGGGCAGCCTTGCCTTCCAGGCCACGCAGGTAGTACAGCTTGCCGGCGCGGACCTTACCACGACGCTTCACTTCGACCGAGTCGATGATGGCGCTGTGGGTCTGGAAAACGCGCTCGACGCCGTAGCCGTGCGAGATCTTGCGGACGGTGAACGAGGAGTTCAGGCCGGCGTTCTTGGTGGCGATGACGACGCCTTCGTAGGCCTGCACGCGCTCGCGGCTGCCTTCCTTCACCTTCACGTTGACGACAACGGTGTCGCCCTGGCTGAACTTCGGCAGTTCACGGGTGATCTGGGCGGATTCGAATTCCGCGACGATGGACTTGTTCAGCTTGCTCATGGGTTACACCGATTCTTGTTCGGGTGGGCGTGTCGTATCGACAACGTAGGCTCATGCAGTCACCGGACTGTGCTGCACGTTTGTTTTGGGTACTGCGCGCGCCGACCAGGGTCGACGGGAATTGGCCATGATAGCCGATAAAGCCGACCCTGCGCTAGGGGCTGGCCTTCTGGTTCCGGGCCTGACGGCCCTGCTCCAGCAGTTTGCGGTCGGCCTTGCCCAGTGCCTGTTCATCCAGCAGGTCCGGGCGCCGCTCGGCGGTCCGGAGCAGCGACTGCTGGCGGCGCCAGGCGGCGATGGCCGCGTGGTTGCCCGAGCGCAGCACGTCCGGCACGTCACCCAGCGGGTGCTGGGCCGGCTGGCTGTAGTGCGGGCAGTCGAGCAGGCCGAGGTCGCCCTCGAAGCTGTCCTGCGCCGCCGATTCGGCGTCGTTCAGGGCACCGTCCTGCAGGCGGGCCACGGCGTCGATGATCACCGCCGCGCCCAGTTCCCCCCCGGACAGCACGTAGTCGCCGAGGGAGATCTCCTCGTCGACATTGGCCTCCAGGAAACGCTCGTCGATGCCCTCGTAGCGGCCGCAGAGCAGGACCACGCGCGGCAGCGCCGCCAGTTCCCGCACCTTGGCCTGGGTCAGCGGCGCCCCCTGCGGGCTGAGGTAGATCACCCGCGCCGGGGTCGGATCGGCCTCACGGATCGCCTGCAGGCAGGCCTGCAGCGGCTCGATCAGCATCACCATGCCCGGGCCACCTCCGAACGGACGGTCGTCCACGCGGCGGTAGTTGCCTTCGGCGTAATCACGGGGGTTCCAGCTGTGCAGGCTGAACAGCCCCTTCTCCTGCGCGCGCCCGACCACGCCCAGTCCGGCGGACTGGGCGAGGAACTCGGGGAACAGGGTGATGACGTCGAAACGCATGCTCACGCTCAGAACTCGGGATCCCAGTCGACCACGACCAGGTTGGCCTCGAAGTCGACCGACTTGACGAAGTCCGGCTGCACGAACGGAATCATCCGCTCGCGGTCACCGCGGACCACCACCACGTCGTTGGCGCCGGTGCTGAACAGGTGCGAGACCTGGCCCAGGGCAACGCCCTCGGTGGTCTTCACGTCCAGGCCTTCCAGGTCCACCCAGTAGTACTCATCGGGCTTCGGTGGCGGCAATGCACTGCGGGCCACGTAGATCTCGGTGCCGTGCATCGCTTCGACGGTATCGCGGTCCTCGACGCCGGGGAAACGGGCGACCAGGTGCTTGCCGCTGTCGCGGCCACGCACGCCTTCAATCGTGGTTTCCACGCCGGACGGGCTGCGCACGATCCACGGCTGGTAACGGAAAATGGCGGAACGTGGCTCGGTCCAGGACTCGAGCTTGATTTCGCCGCGCACACCAAAAGCGCCGACAACCCTGCCCAGCAGGATGCGGCGCTCGATATCTTTCATCTGCTTCAACCAAGAGGGCCACGCCGAAGCGTGGCCCGTCAGGATCAGGCCGCAGCGGCCTGGGACTTGGTCGCTTCCTTGATCAGGTTGCGGACCTTGTCGGTCGGCTGGGCGCCGTTCTTGACCCAATGGTCAACGCGGGCCAGGTCCAGCTCGATGCGCTTCTCGGCGCCCTGGGCAACCGGGTTGTAGAAGCCAACGCGCTCGATGTTGCGGCCGTCGCGCGCGCTGCGCACGTCGGTGACGATGATGTGGTAGAACGGACGCTTCTTGGCGCCGCCGCGGGTCAGTCGAATCTTGACCATGGTGTTTTTCCTATTGCCCAGTCGCCAGGATGGCGAGGTAAGCGGGCGATTATAGCGGCAGAGCCCGGCCGAGCCAACCCCGGGGAACCCGCCCGGGGTCAGAACCCTTTTGCGCCGCAAAAGGGATCTGACCCCAATCTGTCCCAAGGCACCGCCGCCAGCACTGCCCTGCCCCGTTCAGCCAAGGCCTGCGAGCCGGGCAGGACATGCCCGTCAATGGCGTCCAGCGCCCAAAGACCGCTGGCGTTGCAGGCAAACGCGCTCTTCACACCGGCCAGGTCCGCCAGCCGCAACGGCTGCGTCGCCTGTGCCCCCGGCCAATGCTGCTTCAACAGCGCCTCGGCGGTCCCGCGCAGGGCCGGCGCCTGCGGCCAGAGCAGCCGTTCACCATCGTGCACGGCCAGGTTCCAGGTGCTCCCTTCACTCACGTCGCCATCGGCGGTCACGAACAGCACATCGTCGAATCCTTGCGCCATCGCCGCGCGCCGCTCGGCAAACAGGCCAAACGTGCCCACATGCTTGATCTGCGGCATTTCGCGCTGCCAGGCCACGCTGCGCACGCGCTTGGGCGCGGCCAGGGCCACCGGCGCTGAAACTGCCACCAGCACGTCCACCGGCACGGCCGCCAGCGGATTGCGGAAATCGAAGCGGCGCGAGTACACCGTCACCCGCAGCGAGGCATCGGCCAGGCCGGCCTGCCGCAGCGCCTGCGCCATCCACGCCTGCACCTGCACCGTGTCCAGTTCGCTGCCGAACAGTTCGCGCGTGGCCTGCGACAGCCGCGCCAGATGCAGGTCCAGCCCCTGCACTGCACCACCACGCACCTGCAGCGAGGTGAAGTGGCCGTAGTTCACCAGCGCCGGCAGCAGGTCCGCCACCTGCGCCGGCTGGCCATTGCAGGTGACCCTCATCGCAGCAGCGCCTGCGCCTGTTCCCACATGCCGCGCAGCACGTCGGCGGCCGGCTGTGCAGGCGCCATCCACGCCGACTGCCCGGCCCAGGCCTGCATCGCCGCCAGGCGATTTTCCTGCGCCGCCTGCCTGCGCATCGGGGCTGTCAGGCCGCGCTGCACCGGGTACGGGCGCGGCGCAGGGGCGCCTTCCGCAGCAGCGGCGCGCACATACGCGGTCGCCAGGCCACGGCCCAGGCGACCACTGAAGGCGCGGGTCGGCCAGGTATCTTCCGGTTCGCTGGCGGCCAGCCCATCGGCCCACGCCGACGCGATCGCCGCCTCGGGCGTGCGCAGGAAGGCGGTGCCGATCTGGACGGCGCTGGCCCCCAGGGTGAGTGCGGCAGCAATGCCACGGCCATCGGCGATGCCACCGGCAGCGATCACCGGAATCTGCAGGTGATCGGCCAGGCGCGGCAACAGCGCGAACAGCCCGACCAGCTGGCGTTCGGCCATTGCCGGATCAAACGCACCGCGATGGCCACCGGCCTCCATGCCCTGCGCCACCACGGCGTCGGCACCGGCGTCCTGTGCGGCACGCGCTTCGGACAAGGTGGTCGCGCAGGCGATCCAGGCAATGCCGGCGTCCTTCAGCTGCTGCACGTGGCGCGGCAGCAGCACGCCCATGATGGTCGACGCCACCGCCGGGCGTGCCGCAAGCAACGCAGCGAACTGTTCTTCGAAATCGGCAGGCGTGGCGTCGGCGGCGCTGGCCGGCACGTCCGGGCCCCACTGCGCGAGGAAAGCGCGGCTGGCGGCCTCGGCAGCGACATCACGGCTCGGTGCGGGGTCCGGCAGCCACAGGTTCACCTGCGCCGGGCCGGTGGAGGTCGCGCGGAAGTCCTCCATCCAGCGACCGATATCGGCCGACGACGACAGCACCGCGCCCATCGCCCCCATGCTGCCGGCATTGGCCAGCGCGGCGGACAACGGTACGGGGCAGGCACCGGCCATCGGTGCCAGCAGGATCGGAACGGATACGCCAAAGCGCTGGCAGAACGCCTCGACGCGGGAAGTTACAGCGGAACTCTGCATGACGGCCCATCGTTTCGGACAGGCCACCATGGTGCGCGCGGGACAGGGGTGGCGTCGAGCCTGCTGCTGCGCGCCGCCGCCCGAGCGTGGGCTCGGGCGCTACATCACACTGCGACCGGGGCCGTCATCAACGGAACGGCATGCCACGGCCGCCCATGGCACCCATCATGCCCTTCATGCTGCGCAGCATGCCCTTCATGCCGCCGCCGGCCATCTTGCTCATCATCTTTTCCATCTGCATGTACTGCTTCATCAGCTTGTTGACGTCGGCCGGGGTCACGCCCGAACCCTTGGCGATGCGCGCGCGGCGCGAGCCGTTGAGCAGGTTCGGGTTGCGCCGTTCCTTCTTGGTCATCGAGCCGATGATGGCGATCATGCGCGGCACTTCCTTGCCCTGGCTGACCTGCTGCTTCAGGTGGTCGGGGATGTTGCCCAGGCCCGGCAGCTTGTCCATCAGGCCGCCGATGCCGCCCATGTTCTGCATCTGCTCGAGCTGGTCGCGCATGTCGTTCAGGTCGAACTTCTTTCCCTTCGCGACCTTCTCGGCCAGCTTGGCGGCCTTGTCCTTGTCGACCTGCTGCTCCACCTGCTCGACCAGCGACAGCACGTCGCCCATGTCGAGGATGCGGCTGGCGATGCGGTCCGGATGGAACACGTCCAGGCCTTCCGGCTTTTCGCTGACACCGACGAACTTGATCGGCTTGCCGGTGATGTAGCGCACGCTCAGCGCGGCACCGCCGCGGGCGTCACCGTCGGTCTTGGTCAGCACCACGCCGGTCAGCGGCAGCGCATCACCGAAGGCCTTGGCGGTGTTGGCCGCGTCCTGGCCGGTCATGGCGTCGACCACGAACAGGGTTTCGGCCGGGTTCACGGCAGCGTGCAGGGCCTTGATCTCGGCCATCATCGCTTCGTCGATGGCCAGGCGGCCGGCGGTATCGACCAGCAGCACGTCGACGAACGACTTGCGCGCGTCGTCGATGGCGGCGCGGACGATGGCCTCCGGCTTCTGGTCGGCGCTGGACGGGAAGAACAGCACGCCGACCTGCTCGGCCAGGGTCTTCAGCTGCTCGATCGCGGCCGGGCGGTAGACGTCGGCCGAAACCACCATCACCTTCTTCTTGCGCTTTTCCTTCAGGTGCTTGGCCAGCTTGCCCACCGTGGTGGTCTTGCCGGCGCCCTGCAGGCCCGCCATCAGGATGATGGCCGGAGCGGGCACATTGAGGTTCAGGTCGCTGGCCTCGGCACCCATCACCGCGGTCAGCTCGTCGCGCACGACCTTGATCAGGGCCTGGCCCGGGGTCAGCGACTTCAGCACTTCCTGGCCGACCGCGCGCACCTTGATGCGCTCGATCAGGGCCTGCACCACCGGCAGCGCGACGTCGGCTTCGAGCAGCGCGATGCGTACTTCGCGGGTCGCCTCGCGGATGTTCTCCTCGGTCAGGCGGCCGCGGCCACGCAGGCGCTCGATGGTGCCGGAAAGGCGCTGGGTCAGGGACTCGAACATGCGGCGCAACCTGTCTGAAAGCGGGGGACAATAAGGCAGACAGTATAACGGGTCCGGCTGTCCGCCCGGACTGCGACCACCGGGCCGTCGCCAGCATCACAGGGGTATGCGAAACTGCAACGATGACAATCGTTCTCATCGCCGTCCTGCTCTACCTGGCTGCCAGTGCCCTGCTGGTGCGTGCGCTCGGCCGCGATGAAAGCACCGGCTCCCCCACCTGGCTGTGGCCGGCCCTGCCAGCGATGCTGCTGCATGGCGGTTACCACGTGATGGTGGCGATGCGCACCAACGGCGGGCCGGACATGCACTTCTTCGCCGCGCTGTCGCTGGTCGGCCTAGGCATGGCCTGGCTGACCTCGCTGGTGGGCGCGCGCGGCCGCATGTCGGCGCTGGGCGTGGTGGTGTTCCCACTGGCCGCGGTACTGCTTCTGGCCTATCACGGCTACGGCCACGAGCCGAGCAAGGTGCTGGGCTGGCGCCTGGCCAGCCATGCCTGGCTGGCGCTGCTGGCCTACGCCACGCTGAGCATCGCCGCGCTGCTGGCGATCATGCTGTGGCTGCAGGAACGCGCCCTGCGCCGCCGCGAGTTCCGCCCGTGGCTGCGCGCGCTGCCACCGCTGGCCGACCTGGAATCGCTGTTGTTCCGGGTGATCACGGTCGGCTTCGCGCTGCTGACCCTGACCCTGGTCACCGGCGTGCTGTTCGTCGACGACCTGCTGGCGCAGAAGCTGGTGCACAAGACCGTGCTGAGCGTGCTGTCGTGGATTGTGTTCGGCGTGCTGATGATCGGCCGTCGCCGCTACGGCTGGCGCGGCATGAAGGCGGTGCACTGGACGCTGGCGGCAATGCTGTTGCTGCTGCTGGCGTTCTTCGGCAGCCAGTTCGTGATCGAACTGGTGTTCGGGCATTCGCGATAAAGGCATGCCGACCAACGGTCGGCACCCACCCCAACATCACCGGGTAGTGCCGGCCGCTGGCCGGCAACTGAACCGCACCCTGCGCGGATGCTGCCGCCGATCAGGGAATCGACTGCGCCAGGATCTTCCGCACCGAGCGACCGCTGTTGGTGAGGATGTCATCGACCTGCCAGCAGCCCTGGCCCTGGCGCACCATCGGCAGACGGGTCACGTAGGCCTTCTTCCATACCGCATAGCGCATCTCGACCTGGCCGGCAGTGGCCGAGGCCTCTTTCCAGCGGTAACGCACCGGGGTTTCAATGTCGCCGTCCTGCGCATCCAGCCACGGGTCGGAATCGATCGTGCAGATGCCCTCTTCGCGCTGCTGGCAGGCACGCTCGCCACGCAGTGCCTTGCCGAACGCCGGGCTGACCAGCGCGGGCGGTGGCTCCAGCAGGTCACCATTGCCGGTCGTGGCTTCGAAGAAGGCACGGGCAACGGCCATGGGTTCCTGGCAGGCCGGTGCGGCCTGCACGGTGGGGGCCAGCAGCAGCCCGGCGATCACGAACATCCCTGTCTTTCGCATGTATTCCATTCCCTGGTGGTGATGATGATCCGTTGTAGAGCCGAGCCCATGCTCGGCTGCTTTCCGCGTGGGCCGAGCGCAGGCTCGGCTCTACAGGAGCGTGCAGCTTACAGCCCGTAACGCTCGATCACGTCCAGATGCGGCTGGCGATCCTGGTCACAGGCTTCAGCCAGGCGCAGCCAGCAATGCGGATGCGGCCACGTCGCGGTGTGCTGCTGGAGGAAGCGGTGCAGCGCCAGCGGCGCATGGTCCTGCGGCTGGGCGACGGTGAACAGCAGGCCGGGCAGCGTGCCCTCCTCCCTGTCGGGGTCGGTGACAGTGTAGTCCGGGCGGCTGTGCGACCACACCTTCCAACCCTGTGCTTCGGCCGCCTCGACGAAGGCATTCCACGCCTCTTCGCCCGGGTGCGCGCCATCGATCATCCAGCTGCGGGCGAAGCCGCCGCGCTCCAGCACATGCACCTGCGCATAGGTCGGGATGAAATGCTCGCGCGCTTCCTCCTCCTCGGGTGCCGGATGCACCAGTGCGGCATCGAACACCACCCAGTCGCCCACCTGCTGGGCGCGGTTGGACGGCGCATTCTCGACGATGCGCGCGGTCACCGGGCCGCTGCGGCGGGCGTAGTACTCCATCGGCTCGCCGTTCTCTTCGCTGCGGATGATCACCCAGCCCCATGGCTCCTCGACCACACCTTCCTGGCTGGACAGCTCCATGCCGATCGCCGCGGCCGAGCGGCGCACCGCGTCCCAGTCGCGCGCCGCGCTGGCCGCACTCATGTGGTCCCAATGCGCGGCGTTCGGCTCGTCCAGCAGCTCCACCAACTGCGCATAGCAGGCCTGGGCCTCACTGAAGCGGCCGGTTTCCATGTACATGCGCGCCAGCGTGCCGCGCGCGCCGTGCGAGCCCGGAGACAGCTCCAGAAGCGATCGGGCCGCCTGCTCCAGCGCCGGCCAGTCGGACACCCGGCGTGCGCGCTGCACGTCGCACCAGTGCGCGAACACCGGCACGCTGCTGCGGTAGACCTCGGCCAGCTGGCGCAGGCCGTCGTCGTCCCCCTGCTCGGCCAGCCAGCGCATCAGCGTGTAGGCTGCGGGACCATCGTTCTGCGCATGGCTGCGTACGAACCGCCACAACAGCGCTCGCGCCTCGGCCTGCGCGCCGCAGGCGCTCAGCGCCGAGGCGGCCATCTCGGCCAAGGCCTCGTCATCGGGCAGCTGCGCCTGCGCCTGCAGCAACCACTGCGCCTCGCGCTCGGGGTCGCGCGCCTGGTTCTGTTCGCCCTGCGCGTCCAGCCATGCCAGCAGCTCGCCGGCCGGCACCGGCAGCGGTGCGACATCCGGCAATGCATCGATGCGTGCCGCCAGGCCGGCCACCAGCGCTGCCGCCCCCCGGTCCTGGCGCAGCTGCGCCAGATGGGTGCGGGCCAGTTCCAGCTGGCGCAGCGCCACCCAGCGCGCACCACGCTGCAGCGCAAGCTCCAGGCTCAGCGCCGCCACTTCGATCAGCAGGCGATGCGAACCGACCCGGGCGAAGTGCTCGATGATCGTGTTGAAGCGCGTGCCCAGGTCCCACGTATTGCGCGCAGGGTCACGCTGGCACAGCGCTGCGGCGGTGTTCGCCCACAGCCGCCAGTAATTCGGGGTCAGCTCGCTCCACGGCACCAGCTGCTGCAGCGCTTCTTCGTCGCGGCCCAGCTGGGCCAACGCCCATGCCTTGGACAAGCGGCGCGGCACCGTGCAGTTGGCCGGCTCGTACTCCCCGGAGGCGGCCACTTCGGCTTCGCGCTTCTCGATCAGCGCCAGTGCCTCGTCGGCGCGGCCGACAGCGAGCAGGATCTTGATCTGCATCTCCGGGAAGCTGTCGAACACTTCCTTGCCACAGGCCTCCACGGCGTCGGCCTGCGCCTGCAGGTAATCCAGCGCCTCCTGGCCACGGCCATCGTCGAGCAGCGCATCGGCTTTCTCGCAGCTCAGGCACTGGAAGCAGGCCCAGCTGGGATCGATGCGGCCGAGGGTCTCGTCGCACACCTCGATGCGCTCGGGCACCCAGCCCGGGCCATCAATGTTGCCGTAGCAGGCGGCCAGGTCCTGGGTCACGCAGATCGACTGCGGGCATTCCAGGGTGTCTTCGCGGTGTGCCCGCTCGAACAGCGAAACGGCTTCGCCAAGTGCGCTCTCGCCTTCAACACGGTTGCCGACGCGGTTGCGCAGCGCCCAGTGGCCGACGTAGACGTCGACCCAGGGGTTGTCGAGCGCCTTGCCCAGTGCGCGTGCTTCGGGCAGCAGTGCATCGACGCGGTCGATCTGCAGTTCACTGACCTCGTCGGCGAGGCGGTTCAGCAGGTGCGCGTTCTGCGCCTGGCCGGCCTGGCGCAGGTCGCCCTGCAGTTTTTCGACCCAGTTCCAGATGTCCATGGGGTAAGTACTCCTGTCTAGCGAAGGCTGGATGAGAGGGCGCGGTGCTCAGCGCAGCATCTGCTGCAGGGCACCGGCGATATCGGTAAAGGCGCCGTTGAGATCCGGGCCCTGCGTGGCGGTCGTTGCCCGGGCCAAGGGACGGCCCTGCGCAGCGACGATGATCTTCAGCGAGCGCAGCAGGCGTGCCGCCGCTTCGGCCTGCGGGTGGCCCTCGCGCTGGGCGCGCAGCAGCGCCTGCACCGCCGGGTTGTCGAGGTTGAGGTACAGCCGCGAGGGTGCACGCGATTCGATGCGTGCGGTGAACTGGCGCGCCAGGCGCAGCGCCGCCATCGAAACGCGCTTGTCGTTCTCGTCGTCTTCCAGGCGCTGCTTCAGTTCGGCCTCGCGGTCGGGCACCACCACCACCGGCAGTGCTTCCGGGCTGAAACGCGCCGGCAGCAGCTGCTCGCCATCACCCAGCTGTTCGCGCAGCCAGGCCAGCTGCGCGTCGTCGAGGCTGTCATCGCTGCGGAACAGTGCGCGATTGCCCTGCTCGGTGCCGAGTTCAACCAGGCGCAGGCCCTTGGCCTGGGCCCAGCGCCGCAGGAACGGCACCACGGCGTAACGATGGCCATGCGCGACCGGCACCCCCATCGCGCGGAACAGCATCTCTTCGAAGCCACCGCCATTGTCGAGGATGACATGCACGGCACCGCGCGCCGGCAGGGCACTGGCCGGCAGGTCGCCCTGCGAGGTCGGCACGCGCACATGCTCCATCAGCAGGTCGAACAGGCGGTCATCGCACAGCGCCGCGCCCAGCAGCGCCTCGTTGTGGCGGCTCAATACGCGTCGCCACGCCTCCGGCTGCTGCCGCGCAACGTCGGCCAGACCATCGATCAGCGCCTCCAGCAAGGCATGTTGCACAGCGCGGTACTGGTCATCGCGCTGCAGGTCTTCGCGGCTGGCGGTGGGAGTCAGCCGCGAGGATTCGATCACCCCGCCGATGAAGCCGGCCCACGGCGGCAGCAGGTCACGGGCATCGTCATCCAGCAGCATGCCGCGCACGAACACCGACAGGTTGCGGTTGTCGCTGGTGCCATAGGTGGCCCCATCCTGCACCCACAGCAGGCCGGTGGCATCGCTGTTGCCGTCGGCACGCAGCGGCACGGTGACGATCGGCTCGAAATCGTGCTCGAAGCGCGCGGCGAACTGCAGTGCCTGGCGGCGTGCCTGCACCGGGTGCACGGCCACGTCACCCTGCCCCCGCCACGGCGGCGGCTCGGGGTTGAGCGCTTCGGTCGCAGCACCGATGAAGATCGGTTCGGACAGCAGCGCGCAGTAGCGGCCCAGCACCTCGTGCAGGCGCGCCTCGTTGGCCAGCGGCAGGAAGTCCGGATGCAGCTCCAGTTCCACCTCGGTGCCGACCGCACGTGCCGGCACTTCGCTGACGGTGTACTGCTCGGCATTGCTGGACACGTACAGATGGCCCAGCTCCGGCGTCTGGTACGAGGTGGTACGCACGCTGACCCGGCGCGCCAGCACGAAGGCCGACAGGAAGCCGAGGCCGAACATGCCGATCAGGCCTTCATCATCCTCGCCGCCCTGGCGCAGGCCACGGGTATAGCCGACGCCGACGGTGGCCAGGTAGTCGTGGATCTCCTGGCGGGTCAGGCCGGCACCGGTATCGGTGATGCGCAGCACGCCGGCACCGGCATCGACCTGCACCGAAATGCGCGAAGGCACCTCGACGCCGGGCTGCTCGATGCGGCGGCGGATGATCGAGTCGTGCGCGTTCTGCACCAGCTCACGCAGCGCCACCACCGGGGTGGAATACAGGTGCTTGCCCAGCACCGTCATCAGTCCATTGAGATCGACCCCGGCACGACGGATCTCGGCGTTGGGGGCGGTGAGCGCGGTGTCCTGCATGTAATCGTTTACTCCTGGGCACGGAAAGGCGCCAGAGGGCGCCTTCGTCGAGCGGGAAAAACTAGCACAGCCAGCCTGACCGTTGCCGTATATGACGTATGTAGAGGCAGGCCCCGCAGCAGCCCCCCATGCCTCACGCCGCGTCGATGGCCTCGGACAGGCGCTCCACCGCGATCACTTCCATGCCTTTCACCGATCCGCCCTTGGGCGCATTGGCCTTGGGCACGATGGCGCGCTTGAAGCCATGGGTGGCGGCCTCGCGCAGGCGGTCTTCGCCATTGGGCACCGGTCGGATCTCACCGGACAGGCCCACCTCGCCGAACGCAATCGTCTTTTCCGCCAGCGGCCGGTCCTGCAGCGAGGACAATACGGCCAGCAGCACCGGCAGGTCGGCGGCGGTTTCCTGCACGCGGATGCCACCGACCACGTTGACGAACACGTCCTGGTCGCCGACCAGCACGCCACCGTGGCGATGCAGTACCGCCAGCAGCATGGCCAGGCGGTTCTGCTCCAGGCCGACCGCGACACGGCGCGGATTCGACAGCGGCGACGCATCGACCAGCGCCTGCACCTCCACCAGCAGCGGCCGGGTGCCCTCGCGGGTGACCATCACGCAGCTGCCCGGCTGATGGGTGCTGCCGCCGGACAGGAAGATCGCCGATGGGTTGGAGACCTCCTTCAGGCCCTTGTCGCCCATCGCGAACACGCCCAGTTCGTTGACCGCACCGAAGCGGTTCTTGAACGCGCGCAGCAGGCGGAAGCGGCTGCCGCTCTCGCCCTCGAAATACAGCACCGCGTCGACCATGTGCTCGAGCACGCGCGGGCCGGCGATGCCGCCCTCCTTGGTCACGTGGCCGACCAGGAACACGGCGGTGCCGGTCTCCTTGGCGAACCGTACCAGCCGCGCCGCGCTCTCGCGCACCTGGCTGACCGATCCCGGCGCAGCGGTCAGGCTCTCGGTCCACAGGGTCTGCACGGAGTCGGCCACGATCAGCCGCGGGCCGGCCTTGGACGCATGCTGCAGGATCGATTCGACCCCGGTCTCGGCCAGTGCGTTGACCCCGTCCAGCGGCAGCTCCAGGCGGTGCGCGCGGCCGGCGACCTGCGCCAGCGATTCCTCGCCGGTGACGTACAGCACCGGCAGTTCGGCCGCCATCTTCGCCACCGCCTGCAGCAGCAGGGTCGACTTGCCGATGCCCGGATCGCCACCGACCAGCACCACCGCGCCCTCGACCAGGCCACCGCCCAGCACCCGGTCGAACTCGCCGATGCCGGTGGAGACCCGGCGATGCTCGGTCTGCTCCACGTCCTTCAGGGCGGTGATCTTCGGCGGGTCGATCTTGCCGGCCCAGCCGGCCCGGCGCGAAGCCGGCGCCTTGGCCGCCGCCGCGCTTTCCAGCACGATCTCCGACAGCGAGTTCCAGGCGTTGCACTCGGTGCACTGGCCCTGCCACTTGCTGAATTCGGCGCCGCATTCATTGCAGACGTAGGCGGTGCGGGCTTTTGCCATCGGATGATTTCCAGCAACGGGAACAGGCGTGGCAGGATAGCCGAGCCGGGTCGCAGGTGCTGCGACCACTCAAGTCCTGCCCACCTGCGCCGATAGGGGTCGCGGGCGTGCGCCTTGCGGGCGCCCCTCCCTCCCCCACTGGATTCATCATGACTGGCAGCTACAGTCAGAGCCTGGTCATCATCTCCCTGCTGGTGGCCATTCTTGCTTCGTACACGGCGCTGGACATGGCCGGGCGCCTGGCCACGGCCGAGGGTCGCGTGGCCCGCTGGTGGCTGGCCGGCGGCGCGGCGGCCATGGGCCTGGGCATCTGGTCGATGCACTTCATCGGCATGCTCGCCTTCGACCTGCCGATTCCGGTGGGTTACGACCTTGGCATCACCCTGTACTCGCTGGCGGTCTCGATCGGCGCCTCGGCCTATGCGCTGTGGCTGGTGTCGCGGCCCAGCCTGCCCTGGCGCCGGCTGCTGGCCGGGGCCGTGCTGATGGGCCTGGGCATCGCCACCATGCACTACCTGGGCATGGCGGCGATGCGCATGCAGCCGGGCATCGACTACCACCCGGGCTGGTTTGCCGCCTCCATCGCGGTGGCCATCGGTGCCGCCGGCGCCGCACTGTGGATCGCCTTCCGCCTGCGCGCCGAGCGGCGCAACACCCTGCTGCTGCGCGCGCTTGCTTCGCTGGTGATGGGCTTGGCCATCGTCGGCATGCATTACACCGGCATGGCGGCGGCGCGCTTCCCCGAAGGCAGCATCTGTGGCGCCGTCGGCAGTGGCGGCATCGACACGCGCTGGCTGGCGGTGCTGGTGATCGTCACCACCGTGGCCACGCTGGGCATCGCCCTGGTCGCCTCGCTGTTCGACCGGCAGATGCGCGTGCGCACCGGTCTGCTGGCCGATTCGCTGGCGCACGCCAACGACAAGCTGATCCAGGCCGCGCTGCACGACCCGTTGACCCAGCTGCCCAACCGCATGCTGCTGCAGGACCGCATCGAGCAGGCCATCGAGAAGGCGCGGCGCCGCAACCATGCAGTGGCGGTGATGTTCTGCGACCTGGACGGCTTCAAGGCGGTCAATGATGCGTACGGCCACCAGCTCGGCGACCGCCTGCTGGTGGCGGTGGCACAGCGCATCGGCGGCCAGCTGCGACCGCAGGATACGTTGGCCCGCCTCGGCGGCGATGAGTTCGTGATCGTGCTGGCCATCGACATTCCCGACGATGCGGTGGTGGTGGCCGAGCGCATCATCGCCGCGGCCGGCGAACCGTTCCTGCTGGATGCGGCCGAACTGCAGGTCAGCGCCAGCCTGGGCATTGCCCTGTACCCGGATGACGCCGGCAACGAGCGCGAGCTGATGGCCCACGCCGATGCGGCGATGTACCACACCAAGGAAACCGGGCGGAACGGCTACACCTTCTTCACCCCCTCGATGCAGCTCAGTGCCAACCGCCAGCTGCGCCTGCTGCAGGACCTGCGCAAGGCCATCGCCCGCGACGAACTGATCCTGCATTACCAGCCCAAGTTCCCTGCCGCCGGCGCACCGGCCACCGGGGCCGAAGCGCTGCTGCGCTGGCAGCACCCGGAGCTGGGACTGCTGGCGCCGGACGTGTTCATCCCCATTGCCGAGCGCAGCGGCCTGATCCTGCCGATCGGTGACTGGGTATTGGACCGCGCCTGTGCGCAGCTGCGGGCATGGCACCAGGCCGGGCATACGGAATGGTCGATGGCGGTGAACCTCTCGCCGCTGCAGTTCGCCTCGCCGGCACTGCTGGACAGCGTGCGCGAGGTGCTGCACCGGCATCGGATCGAACCGGCGCGGCTGACCCTGGAGATCACCGAGACCACGGCGATGAAGGACGTCGATGCCAGCCTCGCGATTCTCAACGACCTGACCGCGATGGGCGTGCACATCGCCATCGATGATTTCGGCACCGGCTATTCCAGCCTGCTGTACCTCAAGCGCATGCCGGCCACCGAACTGAAGATCGACCGTGCGTTCGTGCACGACCTGGAGCGCAATGACGAGGACGCCGCCATCGTCTCGTCGATCATCGCGCTGGGCCGCACCCTGCAGCTGCAGGTGGTGGCCGAGGGCGTGGAGACGCAGGCGCAGCGCGAGTACCTGAGCGAACTGGGGTGTGACCAGTTGCAGGGTTACCACCTGGGCCGACCGATGGACGCCGAGGAATTCCTGCGCCGGGTGGGGTGAGGCGCCAGGTCCGGGGTCGGATCCCTTGCCGCAGGCAAGGGCTCTGACCCCATCCACGCATGGCGTGGATCTCCTGGTAGAGCCGGCCGCTGGCCGGCTTCGCGTAATTGCCGGCCAGCGGCCGGCACTACCACCCTGTGCCGGCCATGCCGGGTGGGATCTCTTGCACAGGCAAGGGCTCTGACCCCATCCACGCATGGCGTGGATCTCCTGGTAGAGCCGG
>ERZ1031113.26-NODE-26-length-86244-cov-14.376359_pt1 | contig 86244 bp, 97 predicted proteins | sample MGYA00518225_ERZ1031113 | MGnify/ENA primary metagenome ERZ1031113 (study PRJEB33718, sample SAMN03159751) | human skin metagenome | collected 2014-05-20 | study: EMG produced TPA metagenomics assembly of the PRJNA266117 data set (Human skin bacterial metagenome...
ACTATCCTCTTCGTCGGCAGCGTCAGATGTGTATAAGAGACAGGTATGTAGGCATCCCAGTCTCTGTGACGTTTACTCTTATCTACAAGTTTTTTGAAACTTTGAAGATTGATAGCGGTTCTATCCACGGAGGTGGGGGCGGTGGTGGAAAAGGTAAGCCGGGAGGCGGTGGTGACGGGTCTGTTGGTGAGTTCTTTAAGGACGTCATCAAGATCTTTGTCGTTGCTGTGATTGGTTGGGTTGCTATCTTCCTAATCCGTCAGGTTGTTCCCGCCGCAGGTGAAAGTGTTGTTGGAGGCCTTGGTTTCTAGTTTTGCCAGCGCGCTAATTGGCGGTATTCCGCAGTGTTGGGCCGGGTTGTCGTTTTTGACATCTGGCCTTTTTGCATATGCAGATGATTTAAACAAACAAATTTAATTGCTAATTAAAATACGGATTTGACTTTCTTGTTCTACTTGCTACACTAAAAGACACAACAAACAACCAACACAAGGAGCCACCACCATGATGGGACCAACCCACTCCACCAGCGCACTAGCTACCGGACTAGCAGCAACCATCATCGTCACCAACAACAACTGGTACGACTTCACCCCCACCACCGCCATCATCTTCGCCGCCATCACCGCAGGCGCAGGACTCCTCCCCGACCTCGACCACCCACAAGCCACCATCGCCCGCACCTGGGGCCCACTATCCCGACTACTGGCACAAATCACCAACTCCATCTCCGCCACCACCGTCAACCTCACCGCAGGCCCCCGAGACAAGCACTGCAGCAACGGACACCGCAAACTCACCCACACTGCACTGTTCGCACTGCTTATCGCCCCGGCAATCACTTACTTCGCCGTAGCACTTGGCGGTTTCTGGGCACAAATGGGGCTCACTTACTTCTTCGTCTCCCTCGCACTGCAGGGGCTGTTTAAGAACCGCATGCGTGATCTTGGACCGATTATTTCCAATGTGCTTGCCGCTGCTATCACGTTCGGTCTAGGCCAGCTTGCTCCGGAGACGTTGTCGCCGCAGATGCTGGCAGCAGCAACGGCACTCGGTTGTGTTGCCCACATTGCTGGTGACGCCCCGACGCATAGTGGTGTTCCGTTTTTCGCTCCGTTTTTTCGTCTCGGCGGTAGGGCCTGGAATGACGTTCACTTGCTGCCGAAGGGTATGACGGTTTCTGCTTCTGGTTGGGCTAATACTGCGTTGTTGTGGGTTAGCACTGCTGCTTCGGTTGTTATGTTGGGCATGATTGTTGGGGGTTACGTGTTTTAAGTTTTGTTGATCTGCTTTTCGCGCCCCTAGCTTTGGTTGTTTGACTAAGGGGCGTTTTCTTTTTGAGTGCTGCAGGTCACATTTGGTACAGGTTTTTGAAAAATACTTTCTCAAGAACGAAACATCAAACAACCCGCAAGAGACACAAATTAACACAAAAACAGTAACAAACTCCTATACAGCAACCACACAGACTTATAAAAGCACTCCAAAAAAGTACACCAAACATACACTAAACGGCTATACTCATACCGTGTTCTTGACACTCTTGTGATCTCTTCAAACCTCTTTGACAGACACAGAGCAGGAACCTCGTTAAAGAAGTCTATATAGGAGTTACCACATGACTACTACCCACAAGAGCGTTCTATCCGCTCGCGGGATTGTAGCCGCACTCGTGGGAATTGCTGTACTAGTAGGACTCATGCCTGCAACCGCACTCGCACAAAGCGGTGGGGCAACAATCTCGTCCAAACTAGTCGGCACCCTCGAAAACGGCAAGCAACAGGGTATCGGTGGCGTAACCTTCAAGCTGGTTGACGGCTCGAAGGGCCCCAAAGAATTCCCATCCGCTAACGCAAACGCGATTAAGACCGCAACCACCGCTGACGGCTCCGGCGAAGTTAAGTTCACCGGCGTAGGACACGGAAAGTACTGGGTCATCCCAGACACCGCCACCTTCCCCGAGGGCTACCAAGCACTTAAGAGCCTGGGTGTCGCTTCCTACAACGGTGCCCTAGACCAGCAAGTCCGAGGCACCGACGTCTACGGATACTGGGTTGACGTCACTGAGGACCGCAACTACGACGTTCCTATGAATAACCAGATGGGACGCGGCGGTGACCCACGCGACCCGAACGCCAACAGCAAATCTGCGTACAACAACTCCACAGATTTTATCCCTGCCGTAGCTGATAACCCTCAGCTCACCGCAGATGCCTGTGGACCTCTTGACGTTACACTGATGGCTGACCTTTCCTTCTCCACAGCGAACCGCTTTAACTACCTCAACGACGGTGGAGACCCGACCCAGGTATTCCTGGACTACCTCGGCGGCTCCCTCCTGTCTTACCTTGGTGTACCTCCGGGAACTGACGTCAGCATTGACAGCCTGACCAAGGACCCCGTTGGAACAATCACTAAGCTGGCAACCTCCGGCATTAACATCGGTGACGCTATCGCTAAGGGACAGGCCCTGGCACCGATCGTTGGTAAGGCAGCAGGCGGAGACATCCAAGGTGCTCTCGCTGACTTCAACAAGCTCACCGACGGCCACAGCCAGATGGCCGCATGGGAAGTTGCTATGAACGAAGGCAAGGACGAGTACCGCAAGGGTCTCGTTGACTTCGCTTCCAGCTTCGAGTCTGATAATGAGAAGGTAAAGGGTATCTCCCTGGACCTGATGACCTTCGCAACTCACTCCCCAGCCTTCAAGGAGGCTGCACCGACTGGCAAGTTCAACATCGGTGGTGGACAAAGTGATTTGCAGAAGTTCAAGGATCACGTCTACTCCAACAAGTTCCGCGCAACTAACGTTGGACAGTTCCAACAGCACACCAACTGGGAAGAAGCATTTAACGCTATCCCACGCGGTAAGGGCGGAGACAACGCTACCAAGCTGGTTATCTTCCTGACTGACGGACTGGCAACCCTGGACGCAGAGTCCTCTAACCTGAACAAGGACGTCACCGGCGACGGTGGCCCGAACGCACTTCCAGGCTGGTCAAAGCCGCGCAATACTGAGCGAGGAATCGCTGCTGCTAACGCCCTGAAGAAGTCCGGCGTTCGTGTTGTTGCAGCTGGTATTGGTGACGCTGTGAAGGGCGACTTCGCTGCCGCTAACCTGGCTGGTATCTCCGGCTACGAAGAAGGCAACGACTACTACCAGCGTGACTGGTCTGAGCTTGGACAGGTTCTGTCCGATGCTATTAGCAAGTCCTGTGCTCCAGGAACCCCATCCACTCCGGAGAAGCCGAAGCCAGATCCGAAGCCTGAGCCTAAGAACGGTGTCAATGTTGTGAAGAAGATTGACGGAAAGGACGCTAACTCCCTTAGCGACGCCGCTGCCGTTGACGCTTCCGCAAGCGACATCAAGATTACTTACGAGGTTTCTAATAACGGTGAGTCTGGCCTGACTAACCTGTCTTTGTCTGACAAGCTGGGCACCTCCGAGGTTTCCGACAACGGATTCAACATTGACGAGTCCGAACTGTCTAAGCTCGTAGAGTCCGCGAAGTCCAATGACGGACGCCTGGCCTCCAAGTTCTACTTGGGTGCTGGCGAGTCCACCACTTTCGAGGTCACTGTTCCTGTTAAGGACCTGAAGAAGGGTGCTACCCACGGTGATACAGCTACCATTACGGGTGAGCCTGTAAAGCCAGGCGAGGGTGACTCTTATGATCCGAACAATCCTGATACCGTACCTCCGGCAGACCCGAATGGTACTCCGGTAAACGACGAGGACCCTGCTCACGGTAAGGTCAAGGACCCTGGCACTCCGGCTACCCCGGAAGGTAATTTCGATTTCACTAAGACAGCTGACCCAGAGTCCGGCTCTGAGGTAAAGCCTGATCAGGAGATCACCTACACCCTTGAGGGCAAGGCTGACGGCAAGGATTACCCGAAGGTAACCATTACCGACGACCTGTCTAAGGTTCTTGTTGCTGACGGTGCTAAGGTAACCCAGCAGCCGGTCGTTACCATTGATGGCAAGGAGCAGGATTCTGCACCGACCATTGAGGGCAATAACCTGACGTGGGAAGGCTCTTTGAAGAAGGGCCAGACTGTAAAGATTGTCTACAAGGTCAATGTTGGTAAGGTCAGCGGCGAGACGCTGGAGAATGCTGCTAACGCTAAGGCTTGTGACGCTGACGATAACTGCGAAGAAATTCCTGGCAAGACTGAGCACCCGACTCCTGGTGCCCCAGGCTACGAGCTGACTAAGACTTCTGACCCGGAGTCTGGCACTGAGCGTCATGCTGGTGAGGATATTACTTACACCGTTTCCGGTCACAACACTGGTTCTACTCGCTTGAAGGCGAACATCAACGACGATCTGTCTAAGGTCTTGAATAACGCCCATGTCACCGTTGAGCCGAAGGCTACTATTGGTGGCAAGGACGCTGGTGAGGCTAAGATCAACGGCGATCAGCTGGAGTGGACTGGCTTCCTGGAGCCTGGTGAGCAGGTTGACATTACCTACACCGTGAAGGTTAATGACGGTGTGTCTGGTGTTCTGATTAACAACCATGCTTCTTCTGAGGCTGTTCCGGTAGATGAGGACGGTAACCCGACGGGCGATCCGATTAATCCTCCGGACGCTGAGACTGAGCACCCTGTTCCGGGTGAGCCTGGCTACAAGCTAGACAAGGTTGCTGATCCGGAGTCTGGCTCTAATGTCAACGCTGGTGATACTGTGACCTACACGGTTACGGGCACTAACACTGGTGGTACAAACTTGGACACTGAGATCCACGACGATCTGTCCAATGTTTTGAACCACGCTGCGTACAACAATGACGCTGTTGCCACTATCGACGGTGAAGAAGTCGGTGAGGTTGCGTTCGATGGAACGAAGCTGAACTGGAACGGACCGATCGGTATTGGCAAGAAGGTTGAGATTGTTTACTCCGTCAAGGTAAATGATGGTGTCTCTAATGTTGAGATCCATAACCTTGCTGGTTCTACTGCTCAGCCTACAGATCCTGACGGTAACCCGATTGGCGATCCGATTACTCCTGATGATGTAGAGACTGTGCATTATGTGCCTGGTGGCTTCTTGGCTTCTACTGGTGCTAATGTGTGGGCTATTGCTGGAGTAGCTGCGGTTATTATGTTGGCTGGTCTTGGACTGGTTGCATTCCGTCGCCGCGCCTAGTAGTTAGGTTGGTTGAGAGCGTAAAGTTCTTGACCTGACGGGTGAAGGCCTCCTCCTTGTTGTTGACAGGGAGGGGGTTTTCTTTATGTTGTTTTTGTTTGTGGTTTGTATTATTATATTAGTAATACGTTTTCCAAAAGGGAGTTTTAATGTTCACAAAAACCACAAACCTCAAGGGCACCCTACCGCTTATCGCAACACTGACCTACTTCGGATACTTCCTACTCGACAAAATCCACCACACCACCTACGACAACGCCTTCCGCATGGAAGTCCCCCTCGACTTCTCCATCTACCTCCTCGGCGGACAACGCGTCACCAACCACGAAAACCTCTACGACGGAACAATCATCGACCCCTGGCCCTTCACCTACCCGCCATTCGCTGGATGGCTATTCTCCCTCTGGGACGGCGCAAGCTTCGAATCCGCCACAGTAGTATGGCACGCCATTAGCTTCGCAGCACTCACCACTGTGATCCTCATGGTCGTACGATCACTAAAAATCAAAATCACCCCCTGGACCACACTAGCCGCCATCGGCACAGCATTCGCACTACTAGCACTCGACCCCATCCAAGGAACCTTCTTCTTCGGACAAATCAACATTGTGCTCATGCTCCTAGTCGCCGCGGACTTCCTGCCCGGAAAACACCGACTCCCCGGAATCGGAACAGGACTTGCAGCAGGAATCAAACTCACCCCTGCACTCTTCGGTGTACTGTTCTTGCTACAAAAACGCTGGTGGGCAGCAGCCGGATGTTTTGCCACGTTCCTTGCCACAGTAGGGATCGGCTACCTGACTGTAGAAGACGCCCACGTCTACTGGGCTGAGAAAATCACCGACTCTACTCGCATCGGCGACCATGATCACCCCGCGGCGCAGTCCATTAAGTCGGTAATGATCCGCGAGTTTGGCACAGACAGCACAACTACCTGGGTGCTTCTTGTTGTCGTCGTGTGCGCAGTCGTATTCGCAGGAGCATGGTTCTTGCTTCGTACCCAGCAAGAAGCCTTGGCTGTAGGAACTGTAGGTCTTGCTGCCTGCCTTATTTCCCCCTTTAGCTGGTTCCACCACTGGGTATGGTTTGCCATGATTTTTGCGGTGGTCCTTTTCGGTGGTATGCGAGCCCTGCAGTTAGGGGTTGAGTCCCTGTTTTCTGGGCCGTGGGCGCACAGTGTTACACGCGTGTTGTCGCAGTTTACGTTTATCGTTCCGGTATTGGTATGTATGTGGCTAGGACACTGGATTGTTACTGCCCCAGTCCACGGGGGCGAAACACCAACGTATTCGGTGTTTTTCCCGAGCATGCAGGAACAGCACGGGTGGTTGTTTACTGTTTTTGGTGCAAGCGTTATGGTGGCCGTTTGTGTCTGGGGTGTGGTGTCATGGCTGTGGTACCGCTCTTCCCGGCGCGAGGTTGTGGTGTGCGAGTTGGGCGATGGTGAGGAGATTGTTTTCGGGTAGGTTGGCCGGTTAAGGGGTGGTTTTGTTCGTGTGTTGTGTATGTTCGTGCTACAGTTATAAAGTATTTAAAGCACAAAGTACTTTTAGGTAAAAGGGATATACGTGGATACTCTACGACGAAACAAACCTCTGATCACGAAAATCCTGCTCACACTGGCACTCATCGCAGCCTACCGCGCAGGAACCATGATCCCCGGCCCCGGTATCGCAGCAGGCGATTCCACCAAACCGGGCGACGCAGTCGGAACAGCTCTGCTCAACATGTTTACAGGCGGAGCACTGTCTCGCATGTCAGTATTTGCTCTGGGTGTAACACCTTTTATCACCGCATCTATCTTGATGCAGCTCGCGTCCGTCTTTGTCCCCTGGGTAGCCCAGCAACGACTCCTCGGACAGCAGGGTCAGGATAAGCTGACACAAATCACCCGCTACATGACTGTAGCTATTGCTGCTTTGCAGGCAGGAATGCTGGTATGGGCGGCGTCTACTAAGGACCCGGAGGCAACAGGGCTGAAGGACATCTCGGGTCTTAATGGCCTGGAGATCACAGCACTGGCTGTGGGAATGACCGCGGGTGCAATCATTTTGATGCGCTTTGGTGAGATCATCACTGAAAAGGGCCTGGGTAATGGTATCTCACTGCTGATTTTTGCGTCCCTTGCTTCCACTTTCCCCGCCCAACTGTGGTCTACATGGAATATGGTAGAGGGCTCCGGAAAGAAGTGGGCCATTGCTATCGGCGTGGTTGTCCTACTAATCGTTGTGACCTTCGTAGAGGGCGCACAGCGTCGCGTGCCAGTACGGTATGCGCGACAGAAGCGGCACACGGCCTCTATTGGTACTTACATTCCGTACAAGGTCAATCAGTCGAATGTCATCCCCGTTATTTTCGCGTCCTCCATTATCGCAGTGCCGGTCATTGTCCACAACCTGATGGGAAACGAGTCCGGAAGCTGGTGGCACCTTAACGTTGTGGTACCACTAACGCACCCAACCTCTTTGCTGCACATCATTGTGACCGCACTGCTTGTCATTTTCTTCTCCTATTACTACACCAAGATTCAGCACAACCCGTATGAGATGGCGGAAAATATCGCTAAGGGCAACGGGTTCGTGCCGGGCTACGTTCCAGGCCACGATACTGGCCGCTACCTGTGGACAGTGATGCGTGGACTGTTGTCTGTGGGTGCATTCTACTTGGCTGTGGTGGCGATTATGCCGAATGTAACTATCCACTACTTTAACCCCGAGTCCACTGACTCCACCGCGGGTGTTCCGTTCGCAGGAACCGCGTTGCTGATTATGGTGTCGGTAGCCTTGTCTACTATTGCAACATACCGCGGCGAGCGCACCAAGGTTGTTAAGGCGTCGTCTGTGATCATGCCCCAGGGACGGTCTAAGGCTGTTCGCCAGGACGTATCTAAGCTTATTGCCCGAAAGTCTGAGGTTTAACCCATGAGCACACTGTCTACTGTTCTGCTTGTTGTTTTCATTGTCCTATCCATTGCGGCTGTGGGGTTGACCCTTTTGCTGCGTTATAAGGGTTCCGGAATTTCTGGAATGTTTGGCTCTGGTGCGTCGACTGTTGTGTCGTCGTCAACTATTGCAGAACGAAACATTCGCAAGGCCTACATTTTTACTGTTGTGCTCTGGGCTGCGGTTGCTATTGCCGAAGCTGTCGTTGTGGCACATATTTACTAAGGAGATTTCCCTATGAGTATTCGTCGTAGTGCGGACATTGATCCGAATATTTTACAGAAGTACCACGAGGCTGATCCTGGTGTTGTGGAGACGAACCCCGAGGTGTTTGACTACGGGCAGGGTGAGATTGTGTCTCTGCGTGATGTGGATAAGTCGAATGTGGTGAAGGAATCAGCGCAAGAGTTGTCATATACGCAGTGGCTGCGTCCTGGTCAGTTGGTGGTCCAGGTCGTTGCGGTCATTGTGTTTTTGGCCGTGATGTGCGCGTTTGTTATTGGTATTGACGCTTTAAGTGGCGTTAGTCTTGTTCCTTTCATGTCCGGTGCTTGGTTTTAGAGGTTAGGTTTTTATGTCTGTTTTTTCTTCACTTATTTCTGCTGGTGAGAAGTCTCGTTTGTCTCGTTTCCGTGGGTTGGCGGAGTTTATTCAAAATGAGGTGATTCCTCGCCACGCCGACCTTAATGATAATGAAATTCAGGATCGAATCGCCCAGCTCCGACACACCCTAGAAGACACCCCACAACTCGTCGACGACAAAGACACTCTATGCGAAGTCTTCGCACTTTCTTCCATCGCCGCACAACGCGTCCTCCACCAACGCCCCTACGACGTACAGCTCATGGGCGGTATCGCCCTAGCCAAAGGCATGGTGGCAGAAATGGCAACCGGCGAAGGCAAGACACTGACCTCCATTGCCCCAGTAGTACTCCACGCACTAACAGGCCGAGGCGTCCACGTCGTTACCGTCAACGACTACCTCGCCCGGCGCGACGCGGAGTGGATGGGTCGTGTGTTTAGGTTCCTAGGACTTAGTGTCGGCACAGTGCTGACTTCGTCTACTCATGACGAGCGCAAGCACGCCTACGCACAGGACATTACATACGTAACCTCAACCGAGCTAGGGTTCGACTACCTGCGCGACAACATGGTCTACGACCTTGACCACCGCGTACAGCGCGCCGGGGATGACGCTCACGTGTTTGCGTTGATTGACGAGGCGGACTCTATCTTTATTGACGAGGCACGCACTCCATTGATTATTGCAGGTGATGGTGGGGAGAGTGAGGCGGCGTTGTTTATGTTGTTTGCCTCTATTGCCCACCAGTGTCGTGAGGGTGAAGACTACACTTTGGAGCGTCACACGAAGCAGGTTATTTTAGGCGACGGTATTGTTCGCCTGGCAGAACAGCGCCTGGGTTTGGAGCGTGTGGGCGGTGAGTTCTCGAAGCTGTTTACGGACTCCAATTCTAATTTTGTGACGTACTTGTCGAATGCGGTTAAGGCGAAGGAGTTTTTCCACAAGAATCAGGACTACATTATTCGTTCTGGTGAAGTGCTGATTGTGGATAGTTTCACTGGTCGCGCATTGCCGGGCCGTCGTTATGAGGCGGGGTTGCATCAGGCTATTGAGGCAAAGGAAAAGGTGGATATTCTGCCTGATACTCGCACTGTGGCGACAGTGACGTTGCAGTCTTTCTTGGGGCTGTATGAGCGTCTTTCTGGCATGACTGGTACTGCCCAGTCGGAGGCTGTGGAGTTGCGTGATACGTATGGTGTTGAGGTTATGTCGATTCCGACGAATAAGCCTTCTGTGCGTAAGGATTTGGACACGCGTGTGTATAATACCGCGGCAGACAAGTGGGCTGCGGTAGTAGACCGTGTGGAGGAGGTGTCTTCTCAGGGGCGTCCGGTGCTTGTGGGTACAACGTCAGTGTCTGATTCTCAGACGGTGTCTCGTTTGTTGAAGAAGAAGCGTGTCCGCCACGAGTTGTTGAATGCGAAGTTCCATGAGAAGGAGGCGGAGATTGTTGCCCGTGCGGGTGGTATTGGTGCGGTGACGGTGGCTACGAATATGGCTGGCCGTGGTACGGATATTGTGTTGGGTGGCAATCCGGATGTGATTTTGGATTCTCGTTTGCGTGGCCGGGGGCTTGATCCGGTGGAGTCGGCTGATGAGTATCAGAAGGCGTGGGCTGATGAGTATGAGGATGTGGTTGGTGAGTGCCGTGCTGTGGGTGATCAGGTGCGTGAGTTGGGTGGTTTGCATGTGATTGGTACGCAGTTGCATGATTCGGTGCGTGTGGATAATCAGTTGCGTGGTCGTGCTGGTCGTCAGGGTGATCCGGGTTCGTCTGAGTTTTTTGTGTCGTTGGATGACGAGATTTTGTTGAAGACGGCGTCGGATTCTTTGGTGGATAATATTCGTGGGTTGGCTGCGTCTCAGGTGCGTGAGGATGGTGTGGTTGATGTTCCGGGTATGGCGTCGCATTTTGTGCGTGTGCAGTCTGAGGTGTCGTCGCGTGATCGTGAGTCTCGTCGTAGTGTGGTGGAGTATGACGAGGTGTTGGATGTGCAGCGTCGTGAGGTGTATGCGCAGCGTGAGGCGTTGTTGAGTGAGGATTGGCAGTGGTTGTTGCGTCCTATGGTGGTTGAGGCTGTGGAGGATGTGTTGGTGTCGTGTGGTGTGGTGAAGGGTTCTCGGGTTGTGTGTGGTGAGAATGTGGGTGAGGTTGCTTCTCGTGTGGCTGGTGTGTTGGGTGAGGGTACTGAGTTTGATGTGCGGCAGGAGTTGGAGTCTTCGTCGTCTCTTGCGGTGGTGGTGAAGGCGTTGTCGCGGATTGGGTTTGAGCAGTTGGAGTCTGCGCGGTTGCGTGTGGAGGATGAGGGTGGTGAGTTTGGGTTTGCTACTCGTGCTGCTGCGGTGGGTGTGTTGGATGGTGTGTGGCAGTCTCATTTGGAGTCTGTGGAGTTGTTGCGTGATGGTGTGGGGTTGCGGTCGATTGCGCAGTTGAATCCGTTGGTGGAGTATCAGCGTGAGGCGTCGGAGGCGTTTGATCGTGTGGGTGTTCGTGTGCGGTGTGGTTTGGTGCGTTTGGTGTTGTGTGGTCGTGTGGTTGGTGGTGTGTCTGAGTCTTCTGGTGGTGGGTTGAATCGTGCGGCGCGGCGTCGTCGGGAGAGGGAGTTGCGTCGTGTGGGTGAGTAGTTTGCGTGGGTAACGGGTTTTGTGTATAGTGGGTGGGGTCAGCCCTTGTAGCTCAGTTGGATAGAGCAGCAGAGTCCTAATCTGTGGGTCGCAGGTTCGAATCCTGCTGAGGGCGCTGACCGCCTGTGTGGTGGTTTTGCCTCTATAGCTCAGTTGGTAGAGCAGCGGACTTTTAATCCGCGGGTCGCAGGTTCGATCCCTGCTGGGGGCACTGTACAGCCTATTTTCTCATTTAAGTAGTGTTTGCCATGTCTTCAGAACTAATCAAAGACCCGACGCCTAAGACACACCCAACAATCCTTACCGAGTGCCAACCGTCGCTCATTATGAGCCAGATCTTTGAGGCTGACTCAGACCCTACAGCGCATACTGAAAAATACTATTCTACCGCCCCGCGTGACTTTGCTACGCTCATGAAGCTCAAAGAGCATCATGATGGATCTCGTAATCCGGTAAACCGTGATGAACTAGAAGGAAAAAACAAACTAGTAAATAAAATAAAAGAATGGTGGGAAGAGATCAGTGAAGTAGTTATCTTTTTCCTTGTTATAGGATTTTGTTTTTTCGTTCCTGTTGGTATTCTATGGGGTTCTATAGAAATAGCAATTAAATGCGACAACTTAAACCTTCTTTTTATAGGACCGACACTACTAGCCGGTTATTACTACGGCTTCTATAAATTCACCTCTTCTGATTCAGAACATAAACACCCTTTAGCACGACACACACTCATTCACGTAGAAAAGCCATTACTGGAAACTCTGTTTCTCGATAATAAAAAGCACAAGTTCGACACCTCAGAACCTGTGAATATGTACCAGATCAATCACAAGCTAATCACTAAGCTAGGTGAAATATTTAGCACTGATAGCAGCATACTGCAGAGCATTGACTTCTATGAATTTTCTGTGCTGTACGACTCCTACATGGACATGCTGGTATTCCTGCTTACCAACAAGCACGCACTATCTTTTGAACTGCGTAACGAGTACATTGAAAGTCTCTATAAGAAATCCATTGCTCTAGACCATGAGGCAGACGCTATCTTGAAAGTCATTGGCACTCAAAAAGAATTCAAGCTCAAAGCAGCATACGACTCGGAACAACTTCGTCAAGAAATGGTTGATTCTGAAGCTCGGAGCATTATGCCTCTTGGAGACTAAACCACTGCTATCTTAGGCGCGCATCTAGGTAGTTTTGATGTTGTTAATACACAAAATCGTGTAAACTAATAGTCATTAAAAAACAATAATCAAAACAGGGAGAACCTTATGCCAACCACCTTCCACGGAATCCCAGGCGGCGGACTATTCAACGACATCTACACCAACCACCAACACCACGCCCAAACCCAACACACTTACATCCCCGAATCAGAAGCACACACCCCCTACACCCTCGACGACGACTACGAAATCGTAGAACTCGACAACACACCCCACTACGCCGGAATCAACTGGGCCGTACACTTCCTACTCGGCATGATGGCCGCATTCTTCTACACAATCTTCATCATCGCCCCCGCAACCCGACAACACACCTTCGACCCCCTGATCGCCTTCCTAGTACTAATGAGCCCCTTCTTTGTCTGGTGGCTCACCTTCCACCTTCTAAAAAAGCGCTGGCTCAAAAAACACCAACCAAACCCCAACCCCACCCGAGTTACCGTGCCCAAAAAGAACCGCACACCCCGGCGCGGCAACACTATCAGTACCGCCATGTACCCTTCCCTTTACACCGGAAAGGGCCTGGTAGACGCGGACACACTCAACCAGGAAATGGTTGACCTATACAACCACATGAACTCCACAGGCGACGTGCCCCAGTGGGCGGATACTGATGTTGCTGGGTTTGAAAAATTCTTCGGCGCAGCATGCGAGGTAAGTACTGCACAGGCCTTGCGTGGTATTCCGGGTGTGAGCATTTATAACGATATTGAGCTGCGTAACCACGGGAAAGTCTCCGCCAACATTGACCACCTTGCCTACCGTGATGGTGCTGTAGCAATGGTGGACGCAAAGTGGTGGTCGACCATGCCTACGTTCAACTCGGATCGCGCCGGGGGAATTATGGTGGCGGAGAATTCGCCGCATAATCGTGCTGTGTCTACGTGTGTGTATGAGGCTAGTTTTTTGCCCGCGGCACCGAGGGCGATTGTGTTCTCTGTTCGTGGTCGGGCGGCGCGTGAGTTGCAGTCGCCGAAGGTGGTGGAGCGTTTTCATAAGTTTGTGCCGTATGAGGATGAGTCTCAGGGTGTAGAGGTGGCTCCGTGTCCGGTGGTTTTTGTGGCGAATAATCGTGTGGGTGAGGTGGTTGATGCTGTGTTGCGTGGTGGGGGTTATGTGGGTGGTGTGTATGTTCCTTCTGGGTCGTCGCGTGATGTGGATGAGCGGGAGTTGTCTCGTTTGGAGTGTACGGAGGGGTTGGTTTTTGGACTGTAGTGTTGTTACGTTAATTGTGTTACTTTTGGTGGGGCTATAGCAAAAGTACGGAACCTGCTGCGGGAATCTTGTTGAAGTCGACCGCATACTTGGATAGCTTCACTGTCCAAAACTACTATTGATACTGAAAACCATTCCCAAGAAAAGGAAAACTCATGGACTACCCAGACAATGTATACGACGCCGAAAACTTCGACACAGCCCTTAACCGCGCCGGTGTGCCCTTGGTCGACGCCATGGAATACTGGGGTTATGCACGCGAAGGAATCTGCACCATATTCGTCCGCGACAAGGGCATTAGCGGGCGTATCCGCTTCTCATACTCTGCAGAAAAGAATTTCCACAACCCTGAGATCGCGCTCTATCGCCATGGGCACTCCAATACTCTCAGCGAGCAGGGCGCTAAAGAATTAAAGCAGCGCGAAAACGCCCTGATTCAAAAACTAGAGGCCAAGATCGAAGAATCAGGAAGCGTTAGCATGGACTACACGGCGCAAGCAACTAAGGACGCGCTCGATGAGATGATAGAGACCTATATCACCAACAGCTAGAGCGTCGGTCTTGATCCCTGCCTGGTAGTTTCTTACTGAAAATATCCTTATCACCGCGGGCATGTCCGACAATGGTGAAAAACAGAGGAGACATGTCCAGGTTCGGCAGCTCATGTACCACCGTCCACATTGTATCCGCCACAGGCCCGTAGGGGTCTCGGCGGATTTCTTGGGAGAAGACGCGCCAATCGAAAATGTTCCCGTACTGGAGTGTTGCCGCATACACTTCGTACGGCCATGATTCAATGGGATCTGCAGGTGACGCATTGACGTTGCGGAACATGTGCTTGCTTATGCTAGGCATGACGCTACTTCCTTACATACATTTTCAACTGTTTCCCATGATCCCCACCCGTTGGTGACTCCTTTGTATTCAGCAAGATTGTGCTTGTTTTCCGCGTCGCGCGGGTCTGGGTCGGATAGTTGGGCAACGAGTTCCGACAAAACTGATCCTTGAGTGTGGGTGAACTCCTCATAATAGTCGTCAATACGGGAAAGTACGGAGCAGGCTTGGGGTACTTCCATCTTTTCTGATAAGGCTGCAACGTCGAGGTAGTCTCGGACCTGGTTTCTTTGCACAATCAAGAAGGTTTTGATTCGTAAAGTCTCTTCTAGGGTAGGTACTCTGAGAGTTTTTCCGCTGGGCAAAGTAACTTCTTCCACTTCTAGAGGTGTTTTTCTGCGCAAGTTTCGCAGGCCAGCTTGGTACCCATCAAGGTCTCCCATGATGGTCATCGGAGGCTTTGTTACGCGGGTATTCGTTGTCCAGCCGTCAAGATGGGATAAATTGTCAAGCACAATGTCATATCGGTACTGGAGGTCTTGTACCACGTGGTCGTGGTCATATGAGTATCGGTGATGGGCGTGGAATGTAGCGGCAGTTCCGCCTACTAGTACTGCAGAGGGTTCTATTTCCTGTAGTTTCGCGGCAGACTCGAAGAGTTGATCCATATGGTCCATGTGTAGGTGTCCCTTTCAGGTATTATGTAAAATGGAGACTATAACACTTTTAGTGTACCATGAGACCGTATCTATACGCCGCCCACAAAACACGATAGGATCAACCCTGTGACAATACCCTCCGAAGAATACATCGACAACTACACCATCCCCGCCTTCACCTGCCCCTACGCATACCTCAACGACGCAGCACACCTTATCAACCTCTACGTCGAAAAGCGACTCAAAAACATCGCCGCCACCACCAACACCCCACTAGCCCTCATGGTATCCGGAGGCATTGACTCCCTACACACCGCAGCAATCGCAGCCCGCGCCGGGGTAAAGGTAGAAGCATTCACCTTCGTGTGGGAAAACGACCAAGAAGGCATGGACGAGCTCAACGCCGCGAAAGAAGTCTGCGAACAACTAGAAATCCCACACCACACCGTAGCCCCAGACGAAGAAAAAATGCAGGGCCTTATCTGCAGTGCCATTACCCTTCTAGACACGACAGAACCCTGGGAGATTCTCGCAGGCGTAATCCTGCACGCTGTTGCAGGAGAAGTAAATCGTGTACTCCCTGGAGCCCCTATCGTGTCCGCAGCCGGTGCAGATAGCCTGTTTTTGGGCGGTAAAGAGTTCGCGCCGCGCGACACAGAGGAAGAAACCGTACAGGCGTGGGAAGAGGCAGTGGTTGCGGAACTAAAGAAGAGCTTTGTCCGCGGACGGTTCATTCCTGACTTCTATGAGCGAATCCTGGGCAGTGACGCTAACTATTTCAAGGTATGGCAGACCCATGAGGCTATTGAGACGGTAGCGAAACTGCATCCCTATGCGATCCGCGGCGGGAAGTGGGATCAGGATAAGCTCGTTATTCGCTACGTGCTAGAGAAGTTTGGTATTGGTGCGCACATCGCCCAGCGTAATAAGAGCCCGATGCAGGTGTCTTCTGGCGGTTTGCAGGCGCTGGAAGATTGTGCTCGTGGGTCGTTGGCTGAGCAGTTTGGGGGCCGGACGTATTCTGATCCGTTGACGGAAGATCGTCGGTTTACTGTGGCGCGGTTGTTTTTGAATCAGATTGGAGGTGTTCGTTTTGCTAACTAGTGATGACGTGCTGCAGCGTATGTATGACGGTGCTGTGGCTGCTGTTGAGGGACTGGACTATGAGGTGGTTGTTCAATCCGGCCAGGGGCGTGGTTCTGTGACAGTGCAACCTTCTGCAGGACAGGGCCGTCGTTTGATGTACCTTATCGGAGACTACACAGCAGGAGAAGTTGAATCGTTTAGGCAGGATTCAGACTGCGAGGTGCTTACGATTTGGTCTGATGAGTTTGAGGTGATCACAAAAGAGTTTGCCGCGGATCATATTCAAAAGTGGTTGTTTAAAGAAGTGGGAGGATGGGCATAAATGGCAGTGGCGGTGGTGGCTGCGTTGTGACCGTTTGTTCGTAAGGAGTTTAAGAAGAGTGGGGAGCATTCAGGTTAAGGAGTTGCGATGGATGAGACTATGTTGCCTATGAAGACTACTGCACAGATGGTGCGTAGTGGTATTGCGTCTGCTGTTGGTGGTGCTGATGTGGCGGGGTATTATTCGTGCGTGTTGCCTGGGGAGCAGCGCGGCCAGATTAGCCTGACGGTGACTACTGACCAGGGCCGTGAGCACACACTGACCTACCTTATGGGTCAGTACACCAATAAAGAGGTTGCATCATTATCTAATGGCCCTGACCACGACATACAGGTAGTCTACGACCTAATATCTACAAGCTACATTGCCAACCATGTGCGCACGTGGCTGGCAGCATCATAATGGGTGATTTGCTGGCCGGATGGGGTGTTGACCCGGTAGCTATTGCTGTGCTCGCCGCGGCGTATGTGGCGGGTTATTTTCTGAAAGGAATCACCGGATTTGCCGAAGCGGTGCCCATTATCGGTATTGGTTCGTTCTTTGTTGATCCGCTGGAATTGGTTGGGATGTTGACCATCGCTGACCTCGCGGGCGGCTGGGTGGCGTGCCTGAAAAGTGGCGAACCCATGCGCACGCCTGTCTTTGATAAAACGATTGGCTGGCAAACTGGCGGCATGGTGGTTACGGCGCTTGTGTTGGCTGTGGTGTCGCAGGCTGTGGAAACCGGCATGTTTGTCCTCATGCTGTCGATTACTGGACTTATCTTCCTGCTGTTCATCTTCCGCATCACTCCGAAGTACCCCGGCACCCGCGGCATGGCAGCACTTGCGGGCGTGGCGGGTATTACCACTGGCATGGACGGGCCGCTGACCTCTATGACGGTTCAGCGGGAGGTGGATGCGCACACGTCCCGAGGTGCTGTGATGTGGCTGCTCAATATTATTAACACGCTGCGTGTGGTGCCGATTGTGCTGCTTGGCGGTCTTACCCCGCTGGTGCTGGTTATGACCGCGGTTGCGCTGCCTACATCGTGGCTGGGGTTCCACCTAGGCAATAAAATGCACGGTGTGTTGTCGGCTAATGCTGTTCGGTGGGTGTGTGTTGTTTTGATTGCTTTGGCTATTGGTTCTGGTGTGCGTAGTCTTGTGTAGCGTTTGCGGATCCTAATAGCGGTGGGCTACCCTGTATGCAGGATACAACCTGGGAGAAAACCACTATGGCCATCACCATCAACCGTGAAGACATCATCAATAAGCTTGAGGAAGACGCTGAGTTCAACTTCAAGATTGCTTTTCCTATCGAGGGGGATCAGCTCAAGGAATACGCTGTAGGTCTTGCGAAAACCATGCTGCTTGTCATGGAGACCAAGAACGAGACCAACCCGTGGTTCATCCCAGCTGAGGACTTCCTCGACGTAGCTGACATGACTGCTGAACTTGTAGAACTTAACGAGGACTTCGTTTTCACCGAGGGAGACGTGTTCCCTGCAGCCCACTCCCTCCAGGAGGCACGGGAGTCTACAGTAGCTGCTATTGAGAACTCTATCTGCGATACAATTGCAGGGACTGTCGCTGCTGTCATTGCCGATCTCTATGATGACGACTCGACCGACGAGGATTGCTGGTATGAGTTCGCATCTACAGACCACAGACGGATTCGTCCACGCAGCCTTTGAAGCTTTCGACGCGGAACTAGAATCCCAGCTCGGTATTAAGGTAGACGATTTCAAGGAAGTTTATGACGCTGCGGCGGAGGAGCTTGAAAAGTGCGTCGAGGACGGGACGAGCTCCCGGTATGTTGTTGATGATCTTTGCCAGTCGGAGCGTCTAGGAGATTATGCGGCGTCCATTGAGCTGCATGACTATATTCGTTTGAACCCCGATTTTGATAAGTACATTGATTTGTGGGGAGAGCAGGGCAGTATTTATGACGCCTTGCATAACAGTTTCATTGATCTTGTGGTCAAGTCCCCTGAGCGCGCTATTTGCACGTACTTTAAGCAAAAGTGGGATGCTGATCCCATGGAAGGCTGGGTCCTAATCGACGAGGATAATGACCCTGTTGTGGACTAGGACCATGTTCTAGTATTGTGCGACCGGAACGCGACGTTGTGTGATGCAGCGTCGCGTATTTTTGTGCAAAGATTGGGTCGCATAGCTGTGTTGCGGCGGCTTGTGGGGTGCCGCGGGTATGGTTAACGGAAGATTGCGATGGAGAGGATGCGGTCGAGGCGGTCGATGTCGATGCCTTTGCGGAGGTTGATTTTGAAGGTGCCGAGGCGTGTCCAGATGACGAGTTCTCCGGAGAGTCCTGTTTTTCCGGCGTTTTCTGTGGCCCAGGCGAGTATTTGTGTGTAGGGGATGGTGAGTCGTTCTTTTTTGTTTCCGATGCCTTGGGTGTCTTCGAGGATGAGTCGGTAGGGGGTGAAGACGGCGAGGTCGCGTACGGTGGTGTAGGTGGTGGTGACGGGGCTTTCGCGTTCTTCTTTGAGGAGGGTGTTGTAGAGGTCTTTGTTGGGGGTGGTTTCGCGGTAGAAGGTGTATTCGTGGTCGTGTGTGGTGTCTGTGTATAGTGCCATGGGTTGATTGTAGCAGGTTTTGGGGGTGTTGATTTGCATTGTTGTTTGGTGTGTGGTTTTATGAATTGTGAAAGCAAAAGTGGTTTGTTTTCGTTCCCTACTAAACAGAAAAGGAAAGTATTTACCCATCATGCGAATCCTCACCCGACTCCCTCGAAAGATTGCCTCTATCGCCACCGCAGCAGCCATGGCTATCGCAGGCATGCTCGCAGCCCCTGCCGCTAATGCACAGGAAATTAGTGGACTAAGCTCCCAGGCTCCGACCCTGGACGCCGCGGCCCAGCAGTTCCACGCACAGGTAAACGATTCTATCAACCAGGCAAACGCGCAGGTAAACGGTGCCATCAACCAGGCAAACGCGCAGGTAAACGGTGCCATCAACCAGGCACGCGCTCAGGTCGACGGCTTCGTCAACCAGGCCAACACCCAGTATGCAAATACCGTCAACCAGATCAATAACCAGATCAATACCGCGGTAGGAAACTTCAGCTCCCAGATCCCGAACTTGTCTTCTGGGTTCAAGAACCCCGCCGTCCCAGCACCTGCACCAAAGCCAGCACCGAAGCCTGCTCCTGCACCTAAGCACCGCGGCGTGACCCCACAACCCCAGCGCGTCAACGGAATCGTAAACCAGACTAACGCACACCGAGCAGCACACGGACTTGCTCCTGTCCGCAATGACGCAGCCCTAAATGGTGTGGCACAAAACTGGGCCAACCACCTAGCCACCACCGAAAATCTCCAGCACCGCCCCCAGCACTGGAATGCCTACCCCTCTAACATCCCAGCCGGTGGAGAAAACGTTCTGCAGGCGTGGGACGACTACTCTGACGTTGAGGTAGTACAGCTGTTTGCTGGTTCCCCATCGCACAATGAGATCATGCTTGACCCTCGCGCCAAGTCTTTGGGCGTGGGCGTTGCAGTAGCACCTAGTGGAAAGTTGTTCGTTGTACAGAACTTTGGTCGCTAAATCCTTCTAACCGCTGTCTCGCAGGACTCCTTACGGGTCTTACGGGGCGGCGTTTTGGTATGCTTGAGGAGCATTGTTCTTAAAAGGAAGGTTTTGACGTGTCAGATACTCTTCGTATTGATGGTGACCCGATTGAGGGTATTCGTCGTGTTTTTGAAAAGACTTCTTATTCTGTTTTGGAGATAGAGGAGTCTCCGATTCAGGAGGGTACGTTTGTAGCGATTGCGGAGAATAAGGGAATTCCGGAGGCTACTCGTTTTATGGATGAGGGTGACGGGGAATTTTCGTTTGTGAATATTTCCGCGTCGGATGCGTGTTTCCTGGTTCCGGATTTTGAGGATAAGTTCTTCTAGAAAGCACAAGAAAACCCCACTAGTACATGGTGCTGGCGGGGTGTCTTCGTGTTTTAAAGATATTCGTTGAGACTGTCTCGCAAAGCTATAGCCTCATCATACGTAAGCGGCAAGGTACGCTGCGTCTGGTTATTGCGAACGAGGTTGACGTTAACGTCGTACTCGGGGTCGTCCTGATTATCGGTAACAGTGATAGTGAGCATAGATTAACCCTTAAGGGATAGGAAGGGGTGTTCTAGGTTGTCTGGGTCGATGTCTACCTCGGACCAGTTAGTGTCATAGTCAGGGGTGACGTCGAAGAAGTACAGGACGCCGTTTTGTTCGAGCATGGTGCCGTAGTTGTCGTTTTCTGCCCACTGGCTCATGATGTGGCGAAGATGGTCGTCGGGGATTCCTGCAAGTTGGCAGAGGCTGAGCAGTTCTCGCCCACTAGCGTGAGTGTTTTCGGCGATGTTGTTGATAGCGTCGGTGGGATCGGGCAGGTTAGCGTAGATATTCATAAGACGTAGCCTAGTCAATATCGGGAAGATTGTCGAAGTCTTCGTCGCTGATTTGGGCGAGTGTTTTCAGTGCTGCAACACCCGCCCAGTGGCGTTCCATGTCTACGGCTGCATAGCCTGGTTGTAGGGTGCGGTTGAGTTCTGTGCGTGCTTCTTCTGGTGTCATACCCCAAATGCTAACATGGTGTTAGCAAAGTTGCAACACCACACCCCGCAACGCCTCAAACACCCGCTCCGGAGCAAACTCATCAAACTCCGGACTCACCAAACGCGTATTAATCTCAATCTGCACACACGCAATCCCACACTCACGACTCAACGTCGACGACACACGATTCGGACTCTGCGCAGGAAACAGCTTATCTACACTAAGATTGTCAAACCCCTGCTCATCAAAAGACTCCACCACCACAAACCCCAAATTAGGAAACGCCTCCACATTCGCACCACACCCGGTACCCACATCAATCATCTCCTCACGATCCGGGGACACTTGATGCAGATCCAACCCAAACTTAATACCATTTTCATTAACTAAACGCACCGCATCATCACGAAAACCACTCGACTCGTCATCATTAGCATCATCACCACAATTCTGAGTCTTCACCAACGCAAAACACCCCGGATCATCATGCAACATACGCGCCAAAGCACCCGTACCCGGCTCCGCCCACTTCGCAGCACCATTGCGCGTCTGCTCAACCGCATGGGGAGCCGTAACAAGCGCAGGGTAGTCCCCAAAAAGGGTGGCGTAACTATCGTCAGCAAGCGGTGTGTTAAGATAATTTTCGAACGTTGACATAATTGCCCAGTATACCTATCAACTACGGAACCCGCCTAAAGAAAGGCCCTATTTTATGGCACCCACACTCGACACAAGCCACGGCCCACTAGCCCACAAGCACACATTATGGTCCGATATTGACCTGAACGGAACCGTGTACGACGTAGATCTTCACGATGGTGTCCGCGGCCAGGTTTCCACCACGGATACAGCAGAGGCCACGGTGTATATCCCAGAAGACAAGGCCGCAGACGTTGATGTTTCTGATGTGGAAAACGGACTGTGGGAAGTTCTAGACGAGGACCGTGCAGGACTCTCGTTGAGCTTCGTTGACGGAGGACAAAAGTGCTGGGTCCTAACTATCCCTGAATGCACCTTCAGTGTCCAATTCGTGCTCGACGAGATTGTTTACCCGTTCTTCGACTATATCGACGGGACCTGCACCAAGTAGAAAAGGAGCCACGTATGACTGTTGGAGAATCCGTCCCCCACGTCCTTCGCCAAAGCTACTGGGAAATGCTGGAAGCAGTAGCAGAAGAGACCGCCCGCGTATATTCCCTCAACAATGACTATATAGGATTCGTCCTCAACCCCACATGCGCTATTTACACTCTAGCCCGCACAGCCGAGGGCTACATGAAGCGCAGCAACGAGTTTGCAGACATGTTCCCTGATGGTGAACAAGAACCCGGAGAGTGGCTTAACTACGTGCTTGAAGCCGCAGACCCAGAAAACCTAGAGTGGCTTGTAGGATTCGACGCGCAAGACGCATACCGCGGCACAGTCAACGTATCTGGCAGCTCCGTCGACATTGCACAGTGGGTACTGCACACCAAGTAGGAGAAAAACTATGACACACCGTTTCGGAACCAAAACAGAAGAACTCATCGGCTACCCCGGCGCGCGTGTTCTTTCGTGGCTGGCGAAGGAGATGCCTGGTGAGTGTGCCGGATATGTGCTCAATACTGTCCTGTCAGACGATGAGATCGTTGAGCGTGTCCGCGGATATATGAACCGTGCTCAAGCATTTCATGACGTGTACTTGCCCCACGAGGTCGCGCCGGGTCAGTGGTTTGAGTTTATGGCGGAGAAGTATCCTCCCGAGGAGATTATGGTGCCTTTTAGTGTAGGGGATGCGGAGCGTGGTTTTGTTGAAACGGGTGGTCAACACATCAGTATTGGCGAGTGGTTTGTGTGCCGACAATAGTTAAGCGCATAAGTTAAGGGCCAAGGAGAAAAAGTGCTCCCTGGCCCTTCTTTTGTATGCTATTTAGACGTTAGAAAACAGGTATGGGGAGTTGAATGTTCCCGGATCTGTCACGTTGGTAACGCAGGCAAAGAACGGGAAAATAGCCTCATCGAGTGCGTCTTGTACTGTGCCTCGGTAGTCACGGGGGATGTAGAAGCGGACGGTGAAATGCGGATCGTCGCCGCCAACACAGTCGTCAACATCTAGACTGTCACCTAGTAGTGCGAAGGTTTCTGCGTCCCAGTAGGCGTCTTTGAGTTGTTGGGTAAAGAATGTTTCTATGCGGTTGAAAGCGTCGCGGGTGAGGTAGTTGTCTTCATCGAGAAGGTCTTTGTCGATGTTGTCGTAGTCGAGGTGGAAGTCGAGGTATTCGGTGACTCCTACTTCGATAGCCTCGTGGGTTTCGTCTCCTACTTCGATGTAGGCGTTGATTTCTTCATCGAGGTCTACTTTGTCGAGGTGGGTGCTGTCTGGTTCGATGGTGGACCATTGTTTGCTTGTGGGTTCTAGGGGTCCGAGGGTCATGAGGTTCTCCTTTAGTTGAAAAGTGTTTTCAGTCGGGCGTGGAGTACGTCGCACAGGTCCGTGTGATTGCTGCTGACCTGCATGTTATACACTTTACCATCCGGGTTCCAGACGAAGTGGAACTGGGCACGTTCACCGTCTGCGTCTTCAGCAACTACCTTTGCGTTAATCGCAGTGATCTCATCTGGCTGTAGGCACACGCTGGATGCATTCCCTGTGCAGAGGATTTCGCACACATGATCAGCGATATAAGCCCATTCGGCTACAGGTTCTGTGTCAACATAGTTGTCGGCGTCCATGGTGGATAGGAAACTATAGTCGTTGCCGTTAGCAGTTACGGACGTGGATACGTGTGTAACTGAGTAATTGTTGTCGCGTGTTTCAATCATAGAAGGTCCTTCAAATTAGTTAAAGTGTTGCTTCCAGGTTAGCACTGTTCGACTCGCCAAAACACTCGCCGCACGGTAGCATTGTGTGCAGCAGACCAAACTCACAATCAGAAAGCATTGCCCGTGTACAACTCGAAGAAAATCCACCTCGCAGCAAGCCTCGACAACGTCTCATTCCCCGACGACTTTAGCGTCCATCTTACAGACCAGTGCGGTGACGAGATAGAGCTGCCGAAAGTGCTGCAACGAGTTCTACACGACACACTCATTGCAGTATCTGAGGATCAAGACGTAGAAATACGACACCTACCGCAGCTTCTTACCGTGCGGGATACTGCCGCGGTATTGCGTCTTAGTGAGGCAGAGGTAACACAGCTTGCTAATGACGGGAAAATTGTTTTCCACCAGGGAAATGGCCGTATCAGGTACGAGCGGGAATCAGTTCTGCACTACAAGAAACAACAGCGACAGCAGCGTCGTTTATTGGAAGAAATAGCTGCCGCCGCGGAGGGTTAAAGACCCTTTTCGTCGAGGATTTCATACACGCACCAGTGGTCGCGTACTGGGGTGTAGCCGAAGTATTTTTCTACGTCGGCAATGTTGGGCGCGTTGTTGAGGGCTTCACGCTCTAGTTCATTGTGGTCTTTATTGTTGGTGCTAAATCGGACGTGGACGCATGCGGTGCCGATTACAGTAGCAGGATCTTCTTCTACAGACCCGAAGCCGTATTGGATGAAGATGTTGGTGTTGGTGTCGTGTTTTTCTGCGGTGGTTTCGTTGTCTACGGTTCCGGTGACTTCTTGGTAGAGCTCTGCGATGTATGTTGCCATGTGGTTAAGCATAGCAAAAGACCTCTCTGATCATGGGGTGTGAAAAGAGAGGTCTTGTGCTGAGAGGGGATTTTAGGCGTTGTTCTTGCGGCGTGCGAAGAATCCGCCAGCACCAACAAGGCTCATACCTGCAAGTGCGGCCAGGGCTACTGGGGCACCTGTGTTAGCAAGAGTGCGGGTCTTGGTGTTGTTGTTTGGGGTGGTATTTTCCGGCTTGGGGGCTGCGGTTGTGGTGGTGTCTTCGGCGGCAGGAGCGTCGTTGACGGTGGTGGTGGGTTGTGCGGAGGTGGTCTCAGAAACGGTGGTGTCCTCTGCGGTGGTGTCTTCGACGGTATCGGTGTCGGCGGTGTTGTTGGTTTCACCGCTGTTGTTGGAGCCGGTGCCGTTGGACGGGTTGGAGTTGTCCGGGTCGGTGGTCGGCTCGGTGGTGGTTTCTGTGGTGTCGGTGGACTCAGTGTCGGTGGACTCGGAGTCGGTTGGCTCAGTGGTTGGTTCACTGGTCTCAGAGTCCGCAGTGTCAGTGGAGCCCGCGGTGTCGGTGGAGTCTGCAGTGTCAGTAGACCCCGCAGTGTCGGTAGAACCTGCAGTATCAGTAGAACCACTATCAGCAGTCGGGTCCCAGTCCGGGAAAGTGTTATTGCTGTTGTCACCCTCGGAAGGAGTGGACGGGTTGGTAGTCGGGGCGGTAGAACCAGTATCAGTACCGCTGCCGCCTCCGACAAGGTTCTTAATGGTGTCCATAATTCCACCACCAGAACCGCCACCGATCAGGTCGATGATCTTGTCAGCGCCGCCCTGGATCAGTGGAAGTGCCATCTTGATAGCTGCCTTGCCGCCTGGGATCATGCTCAAAGCAGCGTCAGGGATCATATCAACAAGGGAGTTGAGATCCAATCCCTTAAGAAGGTCGCCAATACCGGCAGCTTTTTGGAGCTTGAGTACCTGGTGGGCCGGGAGCTTCTCGTCGAGGGCTTCCTGCTTCTCCTTCTCGGTCATATCCTCGTTGATGCGGAAAGTGTTACCATCAACGGTGATTTCACGAGTGTGGGCAGTCTCTTTAGGGGTGTTGTCGGTTGTTGCAGCGATGGCCGGGGCTGCAGCGCCAAGGGATACCGCGGAGGCTGTTGCGGTTGCAATCAGTGCGGTGCGAAGCTTGTTAGCCATGGTGATGACATTTCCTTTACTTTTAGTGGGACAGTACTGTCTTCGACCATGACACTAGCAGGGTTCCAGTGGGTTGTTGCGAGTTTTTGGGTAGTTTCTTTTAAGTTTTTGATTTTTGTGTACGGTTTGTCCTATTGCGTGTTTGTTGTGGCCTAGAAGCTGGAGGTTTCCTGCACACTAGTGCCGGGGCGTTTTCCTTCTAGAGCGTCGTAGATAACGTCTACTGCGCGGTAGAGGAATTGGGCGTCGTCTTCGTTGGGGTCGATGAAGGGGTAGTCGAAGAGGACGGCTCCGGAGATGTCGCGGGTGCAGTGGACGGTGAGGGTTTCTTTGTGGGTTTTGTCGTATACGGTGACGTCGATGTCGAGTTCGCCGATGTTGGATAGTCGCCACAGGTCGGAGAGCATGGCGGGGATGAATTTTCCTTCTTGGATGGCGTAGGCTTCTTCGGATTTGGTGTCGAAGGGTACTGATGGTGGGTGTGTGTTGGCGGGTACGTCTTGGAGTGCGTAGATGGTGACGTGGCTGATTTTGGGGGTGGTGTGTTGTTTGCGCATGGTTTTTGTGCCTTTTCCTTCTTTGTTTTTAATGTTTAATACTATTTTCCATGGTATCATACAAGCACTAAACCACCCGCATACGCACAAGAAAAGGAAAAACTAATGCGCTACAATCTCACAGAAACATCCCCACCGTTAGAGCAGTGGATTGATACTGACCACTACTATGTTGTTCTAGGAAACTACACGGGCGGTACAACACATTCGTCTATCGAACAAGTAGCAGGAGAAACACTCGTCACACACGGACTAGACAACATCCTACCGTCCACCATGGACACCCCCTACGCTGTATGGGACATCAACGACAACATTGCCCGCGTCGCGTGCAACGTTACCAATTGCAGGATCGAGCAACTAGGCGCGGAACTAACCGTGCTCCGCGTGCCGCACGAGATACAGGTAGGGCAGACCTTTACCGTCAATGGTACAGTCTACACCCGCGATGGTATAAACACCTGGGCCAGCGAGCAGGTGCCTTAAACCATGTACGTATGGGACGAAAACAACCGCAATGCGCACACACAGCACCAGATTTCCTTTGATCTGGTTACTGCAACTAGCCGCGACGTAGAAAAACTTATCGTGATCGGAACCTACGAGGTTCTAGGACAGGCGCAGGTAGTGGCCCGAAGTTTTTCGCGCCGGGATTTTTGTTTGCGTTGGTGGAAGTGTGTAGGTGTATTCGGCAGGTTTGATGTGCTGGAATGGGATTTTTCTTCGTCGGAGAAGTCGATAGCGCATGTCCGCGGCTCTGGATGGCATGGTGGGTTAGCGATGTCGTGTGATGTGCGGGTTTTTGGTGTGTCGTTTGAGGAGGATGCGCGCGGCATGTTTGATGGGCGTATGAGTGTTGGCGGGTGGGAGTTGTCTCATGTTGGCGGAGGCCAGTGGGAGTTGTGCTAGTGTTGTTGAGAGAAGTTTTGCCTAGTTTTAAGGAGTTATTGTGCGTATTGATATTGATTTTAACGAGGACAGGTGGGCTGCTGGTGACCCGTTTGAGGGCGCAAAGGACTTGTTGGATGCGCCCTCGTATAATGTGAAGAATTCAAACTGTGGGTATGTGATTGGACTGGGCACTAGTCAGGGCTGGCAGGGTTCTGCTGGCGGTGCAGACGCATTTCACCCTGACATGTTTTTTGATGATCTAGGTAAGTGTTTCCAGGGGTGGGATTCTTTGGCTTTTGATGACGAATCAAATAATGAGTATGTATTCGGGTCAGTGGAGCTAAGTGACCACGATGGCAGCAAGAGCATGCGGTTTGTGTTTGGCCCGGATTTGGATACTGATGATGAGTTTTGGTGGGAGGGTGTGCGTGCGTATGAGTTGTTGCAGAATGGTGTGTGGGCTGTGGATTGTAGTGGGGGTGAGATGTGTGTGGTGGATTATAGGTGGGATGTTGTTGAGACGGCTGTGTGGTATCGAGGTGACGCGGATGTGATTATGTCTGCGATTGAAGAGGCAGGTATGAATGATCCTTTTGACTCTTTGGAGGATCTTCGTGTGGAGTACAAGCCGGTGGAGTGTTTTTCGTTTGATGTAAATAGTGCGGGTGAGCAGTTTGATGTGGTGGCTCATTTGGTTCGTTTGTCGTTGGGTTTGGATGTGGTGAATGTCTCTGAACTAATTTAATTTAGTGTTTTAATTTGACTTTCCTTTCTTGATTTAATAAACTATAGATAATCAAGAAAGGAAACCTACCCCTATGAAAAAACCACTAATCACCACCCTCATCATCAGCGCACTCGCCTACCTCATCTCCCCCACCCTAGGCTTCTACGTCCTCGTCACCGCAATCCTTGTCGCCGCGGTAATCGGACTACCCATCGCAATCTTCAAAGCACCCACAATCTTAAGCTCCACTCCAAAGACTCAACCCCGAAACTCTAACGAAACCTACGCCAAAACACCATGCTAGTCATCATCACACTAATCGCAGCAGCCATCGCACTCGCCATGGCCATCTACCAGCACTATGAACTCAAAGAGTTAGAAGAACTCGAACACTATCTCCACAAACTAGAAACAGAACAATGATTATCGACCTCCTACACTTCCTTCAAAGCGAAACCGTAACCGTAGCCGGATCAATAATCATTGTCACCCTCATATGGGCATTCCTTATCTACAAAACAATACAAGACCTAAAAACTAAAGATCCCACTTCTCAATCACTGCACCCTCAACAAACTCCCCCTCAACACTTACCGGCCCAAAAACATGTCGACACACCGTTAGCACCTGCTGCCAACTATCCACAATCTTCCCCCGATTAAACCCCGGCACCCGATCAGCACGACTCATCATTGCTAATACCGGCAACAACCCGTCATGTGACCCGTACACACACGACGGAGACTGATTCTCGTCCACATAATCAGCAATATCCCCCAACGTTGCCGACTTATCATACGCCGCATACGCGCACGGCATTAATGATAATCCGTCACCGCGCTCTGCTAGAGAAGAAATACCGATACCCTCATCAATCCTGCTCCACGCAACTGCCACAATAGACTGGTCTGCAGACACTGGAGGATTTTCGAACATCATCACCCCGCGAGACGACGGCATAATATCGTAAATCTTCTTATCACGATGCGTTGTCAAAGACCCTGCGCCTGCCTCATACAGCCCCGCGGACACCCAATAGTAAAACGGATCGTTGAGCGCCACATAAGAAGTTTCCACGCATGCCAAGTCAATGACAGACTGGGGGTTTTCTTCCGTTACGTTGGCACGCACCCTGTCCCAATCGTCTTCCAACGTGTCCTTTGTATTGGTAACAAGCAGTGGGAATTCTTCTAATTGCGCCATGTGCTACTCCTCAGAGTCTGGGGTATCGGTATCCGCGTCTGTATCAGGCTCTTCAGGAGACGGGATAGGCTGTGGTGGGGACGGAACGTGTGTAGGCGAGGGGGCAGGTTTTGGCTTCGGGTTATGGTTCTGGGGAGGGTTGTGTGGTGCGGGGTGTTCTACGTGCGGCTGGGGCTTAGGGTTTTGCTTCTGTGGCTGAGGCTCATGTTCCCGCGGCTGTGGACCACGTTCCTGTAGCCGTGGTCCTTGTTCCACATTGTCAGGTTCAGGATAGTAGTTGTACGTAGGCTCGTCCCACTTATCTGGGTCATACTGGGGCCTGGCGTCACTAAAATCAGGGTGTGGAATATCGTTCGGGTTCGGGGCGGGCTCCGTCTTTGTTGTCAAAGGAGCCTGTGGGGTTGGTTTTTTCTCCTTGCTGGTCTCTGGGCTGGTCTCTGACTCTGACGACGGGGAGGGGTTGGGATGGTCGGCATTTTGTTCCTCTGACGGGCGTACAGGGTAGAGCGCCAGGCCAAAAAAGATGAGTGCGATTACAAAACCCCAAATAATGTTCCAGTGTCGTTCGAGGGGCGGCTGGACGTTTCTGCGGGCGCGGTTTTCGTGTACGGTGAACCAAAATACAGGCAGCGCGGTAGCAACGATGAACATTGCGAAGCTGAGGGTCTTCCGGGGGTTGGGCTCAAAGGTGCTTAAAAGCGCCAGTATAAAAAATACGATGGCGATAAGGGCCCCGAGGGTTGCAAGCCCCCATTTGAGAGACGGGGTGGTGTATTCGGGTGTGTCTTCAACTAGGGTGTGTTCGTGAGAAATGGTGGGTTTCTGTTCTGGGTGTACCGGGGCCATTTCTTGTGTGTCTGGGTGAGTGGGTTCCATATTTTTTAGATAAGGTATGCGGGTGAGTAGAGGACGAAGTAGAGGCAGAGGGTGATTGCTGCGGTGAGGGCTAGGGTGGTGGTTGTTTTTTGTTTTCGGGTGAGGGTGTTGTTGTGTCGGGTTGTGGTGTAGGTGGCAGCGGTGGATAGGGTTGCTGCGATGGTGAGTATGAAGATTAGGTGCATGGTTGTAGCCTCCCAGGTTGTGTAACTGTTTTAATGTTACTGCCTGGGAGGCTAATCATCAAACTCAAAACCTAAAATGTCGCTACAACATGGTCCACATCCATATCGTCACCCGTATCGGGATCAATCAGCGTGCCAATCTCAATCAGTTCGCTAACAAACTGCGAATGCTCCTGTCCACTACTGTCAATGTAGATAAGTTCAACTTGCTCCGGTTTAAAAATAGCCATGAACTTAATATAGCAGACTAAAAGCCCAGCCCCTTTGCCAATACAAGCAAGAAAACCGGGCCTTTAATCCCTACTTGGCGATCTGCTCAACTCGAATAAACGGCTCCCTGAACCCCAGCTCACGATTAACCTGCGGACTAGCAATAGCTACTGCAGAACTAAACGCAGCTGACGTAGCCAACGTACTAGACACAACCCACGTGAACTCATCCCAGTGCGTAGACAGTGCGTTTGTCACACACATCTTAAGTTCTCGGTACAAGCTGGAGTTTGACGACGCTACGCCAATGTAGACAAGCTCACCCTTATCAAATAGGGCAAAGATACCTGTCTCGTCAGCGTAGTTGCGGGTCTTCTTCGTTGACGGATCTACGCCCCGCAGTTTACTAGACGACCAGTTAACCTTGCTGCGCTTCCAGCGGTATCCTACTTGTACTTGGGAGGCATTTACAATTGGCTCCTGTGGCAGTGACCGTGACGTATGTGGGTTGATACGTGTGCGTGACGGTGACCCGTTTGCCCCACCTGGTGTGGTGTTTACCTGGGCTTCAGGTAGTTTGAACCGACGTACAGTGCGAGCCGCGGGGCCTGTGACATAAAGGCCGGGCATTAGTTCCTTGAGTACCTTTACGTGGGCAAGGTGGGCGAGGTACTTATCAACAATGCTGCGAGTGTCTCCTTCTAGGTCCAGGTAGGGGTAGGTGTTGAGGACTCGGGTTCGGATGACGTTCTTTTCAACGGGGCAGTTGGCGCGTTCAATGATGGTAAGGATTGCTTCTCGCCATTGTGCTTTGAGTGCGGCTTCTGTTTGTTGTTGGTCGGTGAGTTCTTCGGTAACTGTTCGGGTGGGTGTGGTGTCCTTTGGTTGGTTGGTGGTTGTTGTGTCAGTGGAGGGGGTTTTCTTGGGGGCAGTAGCGTTGTCTGGGTGCTTAGTGGTCTTGTGTGGCTGTGCGTTAGTGTTTTTTGGCTGTGGTGCAGCAGCCTTTTCCTTCGCAGTGTTAGACGTGTTAGCAGCTGGTTCTGCACGCTGCTCGGGTTGTAGGGGTGTAAGTGCCGCGGAGGGCTTTTCCTTGGTTTTGTCAGAAGTCTTGTTTTCGACTGTGTTTGGGCTTGTTACCTCGACGCGGATCTTGGGTGTTTCCTTGGTAGCAGAGGACTTCTTGTTCTTCGTGGCCTTGGTCTTTGTAGCAGTAGACTTCTTGCCCTTTGCAGCCTTGGACTTCGTGGTAGGAGTCTTTGCGCCCTCGGCCTTCTTCGAGTCAGGGGTAGAGAAACCTTCCTTGCCGGATTCGGTAATAGCAAAAACGCCGCCTTCCTTGCGTTCTACAAGCCCGGCGCGGACGAGTTTGTTAAGTGCTACAGATAGTGAGCGCTTGGGGGTTTTGCCGGTGATTTTTTTGAGTCCTGCTTTTTCTACAGCAGCGAGGATTTGGGTGTTGGTAAGGGGTTTGTTGTGTTCTTTGAGTACGATTCGTGCGGCGTCGGGCCAGGATAGTGCCATGGTGCGTCCTTTTCGTGGTTCTATTTTGGGTTTTAATTCTTTAATAGTGTTAATAGTAGCACGAAAAGGAGGAGTTTTGAAATCAGTTGCTTAATTGTTATGCGAGTGTTTGCGGCGCTGGTATGCTGTTTTTAGCTATCCTGGGAGGAATAATTTAAATGTCAACAAACTACTACATAGTACACCGCGAAGCCTGGTACGCCTACCAACGAGCACCCGAATCCGCACAAAAACACCTAGAACTCAACCGCGTCCACATTGGCAAAAAGAACCACGACACCTGGACCATCCAACTGTGGAACGCAGCCACAGACCCCACCAAACCAGGCTACTGCCACGTCAGTACTACAGAAGGACTGCTTCCCAAGCAAGGAGTCCACTCTGCCCGCGACTGGGAAGAGATACTGACCTCCTTGCCCGAAGGAATCCGCATTATTGACGAAAACTCCAACTTCTACTGGGCAAATGAGGTGTTGTCTGAGTGGGACACTGCAGAATTCAAAGAAACCTATGTGGAGTTTTTCTAATCCGCGGTGGTGATCAGAGCACTAATAACGTCGCCGTCCTTGGTGGTGACATTAGCAGATAGCGTGCCGACATAGCCCTTCCCAGGAATCCATGCGGGGGAGCCGGAATCGCCTGGTTGGATGTCATCAATGCCGTGCGCGGTGATTACATCGTCGTCAATCTGGTCAATAGTGCCGCACAGGGTTTTGTCTGTGTAGCCTGCGTGAATGCAGATTTTGTCACCGTCTTTGGGTGGCAGATGAATAAGGGAGTCTTGGGCGTAGGGGTTGTTGTTCGTCGGCTTGGTGAGATTAATGGTTCCGGTATCGCCGTGTGCGGTGTAATCATCGGCTTTGTCCTGAACGGTGTCAAAGTAGCCGATGAGGGTGCCGTTTTCGTTGTAGGCTTCCGCGCCGGGGTATCCGCAGTGTCCTGCTGTGTGGGCAGTGGTGTTTTTGGTGTAGCCGATGGTGCAGGTATTGACGGTGATTTTTGCGGTGGCGGGGTTGAGGGAGGTGTAGGTGATGATGTCGCCTTGTGCGATGTCAGAGTCAACGGTGGTGGGGGTGAGCATGTTGGTGGCGACGAGGGCGATGGAGGCGAGTGCGGTGATGTTCATGGTGTGTGGTTTTCTGGGTTGGGTTTTGTGTTTCTAATTCCATTATACCACGAACAAAATCAAATTAAAAATAGGAATTAGAAAACACAAAACTTTAACGACCCTGAACCAACCTCAACAACGGACCAAACTCCTCCGACTCCACCACAACATCCGACGCACACCCAGCACGACGACCAAACACACCCCACCCACGAGAACGATCAGACTCATCCAACGCCCCCACAAAAAACTCCACGCCCAACCCACTAAACACCGGACGCGCCTTATTCCACTCCCAACACCGAGAATTAGCCTCCGCCCTACTCACATACTCACGAAACAACACCGGAGACTCACTCGAATGCACCTTACCCGCAAACTCCCGAGCATCCGCCGCCTCAACACGACTACGCCGCTTTGCCTTAGAACCAGATTTAGACATGAAACAAAACTCCTAAACAAAAAACAAAACCTAATACCACACACCATACAGCAAACAAGTACAACACTTAGACAAAAACCAACAAAACACCAAAACTAATTACCGCGAGCCCGACGACGAGCCTCCCGCTCCGCACGCTGCTTCTTAGTCTGCTCCGCCATATCCTGCGTCCACGGCTGCACCAACGGAACCTGCACACGCTCCGCACTATTCGTATCACCAAACGTACCCAAACCAGGGCGCGACTTCGCAAACCGAATACCCTGTACCTTGCCATCAGCATTATCACCCGACAACAACAGCACCGGAGAACCTGCACCCATCAACTTCTCACCCAACTTCGAACGATCCACACCCATAGCATCCGACGACTTCAACGTCGCATAAATATGCACACCCAAATCCGTATACGCACCAAACGCCTCCGCAAAACGAGTCAACGGAGACTCACCATAACCCACAGTCTTTTCCAAATCCGTCAAATTATCAATCAACAAATAAATATCCGGCCCCTCAATCCACGCACGATTAGCCACCTCATCAGCCGTATACTTCATCAAATCATCCGAACTAGGACGACGCTTCTCCAACTCCTTCGTCAACTGATCAAACACCTTATCCAACTCACCCAACGTCGTCGCATACTTCAACAACCGATTCTGATACTTCAGAACCTGACTCTCCACAAACAAATCATTACGCGGATCAAAAATCACAAACTTAGCCTGACTAGGCTTCGTCTGCTGCACAATATTCGACAACGCCACACGCAACACATTCGTCTTACCCGACTTAGTATCACCAAACACCAACAAATTCGAACTAGCAGCACCACACGTAGCCACATCCAACAACGTCGCATCCTTCGTCCGGAAACCCAAAGGCATACGAACCATAGAATCATCACCAAACCGCGCAGACACAGCCTTCCACCACTTCGCATACGCCAAACGCTCCGGAACCGGCTTCACCTCCGGCAAACCATGCATACCAGCTTGCTCATAATTCTCCGCCACACGATTAGCCAACGCAGTCACATCCGCACCATAATTACGCTGCGGATCAAACACCTCAACACCACGCACCATCTCCGGCACAATAGGCTCCGACTGCGGAACCAACACGCGAGAATTCAACCCCCTATCCGCACTACGACCCGGCTGATCACTACGAATAGCAGAAATCAACGGACGAATATCCTTCGGGGCCTCGGAAGGATCATCCATCGACAAGAACAAACCAAACGGCACCGAACTCGGGAACGAATAACCCATATCGCTAACCTTGACCGTTGTCATCAAAATATGCACACCCACACCAGCAGCATTATTCGCCAACGCCTGCATCTCCTTATCCAACGGACGCTGATACACCGACGTCATATCCTCATTCTTATTCTCCATGATCATCTCACCCATACCATCAACCACCAAGAACAAATGACCATAAGGATCGCCCTCAACAGGATTCTCCAGTTTCTGAGACAAATACGACGCAGCATCCGGGCTGGCCCACTCCATCATCTTCCGGCTACGAATATCAATGATACGAGACACCTCACCAATAAAACGCTCCTTAGCGTCCACATCACGAGCAGCCGTATATCCCACAACATGCGGATAAGCCTCCACCTCCTTGATCTTCGCACCAGTAGAAATAATCAAAAACTGGGCCGCCTCCGGAGGATACGACTGCGCAATAGAAGAAATAATCGTCTCCATAGCCACAGTCTTGCCCGAACCACGAGCACCCGCCAAAATCAGGTTCGTCAAACGAGGATTAGAAAACTGAATCTCCCACGCATACTGATCATGATGATAAGGATCATCAAGCACACCCAATGTTGCCGTCATATCCGGATACGACGCAGACCTATCCGACAAAGCCACATCATGATAAGTAATAGGCTCACGCATAGAACGCTTCCACAACTCCAGCGCGCGGGGAACATTAGGTTCACGAGCAATACGATCAATAAGGACATTCTTCATCTGCATGTCCTTAGAATCATCCAGCTTAGCCTGCTCCTCCCGGCGCGCAGCCTCCTCCCGTTTACGCTCCGCCTCGATCTCCTCCGGGCTAGGTCCTGTTGGCTCATCAATGACATTATCGAGTGGGGAAACAGTATAGGGAAGAATATGCACTGACTCATCCGGTGCCTGGTCTTGATCCAGGATCGTATCCGCCAAAGAGGTGGAATCAAACGAGTGCGAGTCAGTTACCGGAGGCACATAAATCTCTTCTGCAAAGAAAGTCTGGAACCTCGACAACGGCTCATCAGTCTCACCCTCACGGAAGTACGCCAACGCCTGACCCTTACCAGAAGGAAGATTAATAGCCTCATCAGTGCCCACAACGCCGCGGGAGGCACCAGCACTTTTCACCGTAAGCGAAATACCGAAACCAATCTGGTCTTCCACATCGCCCAAAATACTGCTGTCCACCGTCTGGGACACCAAGAACAGGTGCATACCCAGCGAGCGGCCCACACGAGCAATGGACTCAAACAGTTTCATGTACTCGCGGTTGGACTTAATAAACTCCGCAAACTCGTCAGCCACCAAGAACAGGTGCGGCAAAGCGGGCATGTCAGGGTTGGACTTGCGCGCCTTGTGGTAGTCACGAATATCCTTTACTTCCCAGTCGTCAAGAAGTTCCTGACGACGCTGGATTTCGCCCTCGATAACCAGGTAAGCGCGGTCAAGGAGGTCCGCACCATCCGCCAAGTTCGTCAACGACATCACAACATGCGGAAGATTCTCATAACGCTGGAAAGTAGAACCACCCTTAAAGTCCCACAGCAAGAAGTTGACCTTGTCCGCGGAGTAACGTGCTACCAAGCCAAGAACAAACGCGGCAATCATAATCGACTTACCAGTACCAGAACGTCCCTGGCCCACACCGTGCGGTCCTGTACCACCAGCCGCAGACTCAGCAGCGTCAAGAAGAAGGAGCTCTGTTGACAGTTTGCTGGACTGGCGATTAATGGTCTTATACCCCAGTGGGGTAATTAGGTGGTCTTTATCGTCGTTAGCGGCCCACGCGCGCTTCGGGTCCCACTCGTTAATATCGTCAATGCCCAGCACTTCCAGCCAATTACGGCGCTTAAAGGAAGTATCAACACCGCTACCATCATCGCCGAGTTCCGCAAGCTCTGGCGGGCGGTAGAAAAACATGGTGCGAGCAAACGTGTCCATATCCTCTAAGGACATGAAATCCGCGTTGAGTTTCGCTTCAGAGTAGGGCAGAAGAATCTCGTTATCCTCTGTTACGTGGTAGCGAGCAGACTTCGACGTTGCCAAACGATCCTCACCAGCAGCAGCCACAATGAAAATCGAGTTACTACCAGCCGACAAAGAAGTACGCTGAGGGGCAATAACCTCATGGTTAGGCTTATCAACAATAACCACCCACTGCGGCCTTCCCTGTGTCGGATCACCCACAGCCTCGGGAACCTTATTAGCAAACTCAACAATTGACTGATACACCATACGAGAAGAACCCAAACGGTCCACAGCAGACGGGTGCAAAGCGTGCGGGAGCCACTTCATAAACTCCCAGCGTGAGTCTTCAATATTGTCAGTAATGACCGCAAAACGGATAACGTTCGGGGAATGGTTAAACGCTAAACTAGCCATCATGGCACGAATAAGACCATACTTCCTATCCTCGTCACCCGGATCGCACGTAAAAGCAAAAGCCGGGGCGGTCTCCAAGTTCACACCGATCGGAACATTAGGCACAAAGCCCTGGGTGCGCACAAAACTACGGAACTGGTTAGTAGTTACAGGCTCCAACGTTTCCGGGACGTTAAGCGGCTCGAAACTGAGATTCGGAATCAGGTTCGTCACTCCCGTTCCCAGACGCGCAGACATAAAAGGCCTAAACGACACTTCGTCTACTGTGCCCTCAAACGCAGTGATTCCGCCTGGAGTGCTCTCAGAAGACTGCCACATGACAGGCTCTTTGGTGTTGTAGTTGCCAATGTAGTTAACCAAAATGGCCGGGTTAGGGAACATGCGGCACATAGTGTCGTGAACCTGCTTACCCGCCTTGTGGGTTTGTTTGCGGAGCTCACGGAGCTGGTAAATGTAGTCCTTGCGGTTCTTGTTCAGCTCGCCAATGTTGCCGCCACCGGAATTGTTGACGAACATCATCATCATGGACATGCCCATCATAAGCGGCATCATCATCATCATGGGGTTGAACCCGCCGCCGCTGGCAGAGCGCATAGCAAACATGAGCACCATCATCAGTGCCATCATGCCCATCATGATAAATGGCATGAATCGCTGGAACCCGGAGGGTTTGACCTTTTCTTCTAGAGGCAAAGGTGCCGGGACTTGGATTTCTTCTTCCTGATCCAGCTCAATATTGCGGGGTGCTGGGGGTAGGAAAACTTCAGTTCCTGCCATTGGTCTACTCCTCTACCTCATCATTGGTGGCCGCGTCAGGGGTTCCCTCTTTTTGGCCGGTGTCGTCTTCTGATCCCGTATCGTCATTGTTCTCCTCCTCTTCCTTGGGGGTGAGAACATTGCTTGGGGGATCAATGGTTTCATGCAATACTAGCGCATTCTTGGGGGATAATGTTTGGCCCTCGGGCAGAAGGGACATGTACTGCCAAGGTACGAGTACTGGGGTGATGTCTTTAAGGCCTAGTTGTTCGACGATCTGGTTTACGTCCTCGTTATCGCTGTCGCCGCCGATGGGGTAGCGTACACCATCTGCAGAGACGTACCACACTGGGCCTTCGGTGATGGATTCTTTAGTAAGGTCTGTGGTGCGGTAAAACCAGCCGCGCCCCTCGTGTCCTGGGTACCACCTATCGGCACTAGGGCCGTCGCCGCCTGTGATGGTGGTGGAGAGGTCTTTGCGGGAGATGACACCGCCTTCAACGTCTTCGTCTTTGATGTTGAGTGACTTCGCTGTCGAGAGTGTGACCAAAGATTTTGAGGTGTTTGATTCTTTCAGCCACGTGGCGCATACTACCTCGTCGTCAACGAACTCTGGGAGTTGTTCGGGGTAGTTTTCTTGTGTGATTTCGTCATCTCGGGTGGCGTTGTTAATGATGGATACTGAGGGGTTTTTCACCATTTCTGACCCGGAAGTAGCAAGGATTCGTCCGGTAACGGCACTGATAGGTTGGATACCTTTATCAGTAACGACGTAGAATGTGGACGGCTCGTTAGGCATTTCTTGGGCAAAGACTGTGCCCACCTCATAGCCTTGCACTGCAGAAGACTGCTGGCCCATGTTTTCTAGCTGGGGTACGGAAATTTCTGGCTGTGCAGGGATCGCGTTAAGTAGTTTTGGTGACACTACAGCAGCATTGTCTTCTACTTCTTTGGTGATACCCAAAGCAGCACGGATCGTGTCGTTGCTCATAGAAACCTCGGCGCGTTTCCCATCAAAAAGAAGCCAGTAGGTAGACTCATCAGCAACAGTAACCAACGATGCGGACTCCTTACCAAGATCCTTAGTATCCGGTCGATCCTGCGCCAAGAGTGCCGTTTCCACCTTAAGGTCAGAAGACTGCACTGTTGGCGACGTGCCAAGCTCAATTGAGCACACTGTAGTGTCCGCCTTGTCCACATCAGTAGCAGTAATCTGCTCCGGTGCCGACGCAATACCCATAGGAAGACCGCGGATTACGTCTTTGAGCGCATCCTGATCCACGTTTTTAGGCTCAGCCTCACCAGTGATAAGGCGAGCAGAAACAGGGTTCGTCACAGGGTGCCATACCTCATTGTATTTAACGTACTGACCACCATCAGACGTGGCAACGTACGTAGCATCCCCCAACCCAGACTTGGGCATAATGACATTAAGAAGCCACGCAATGATACCAATTACCGCAACAATACCTATACCCAGCGCCATAGCATTAGGCTGGGACGCGAAAGGGCTGCGCAGTCCGCGGGTATCACGCTGGTTGAAGGCGTCTTCTTGCCTATTGCGCTCCATCCGGTATCCGGAGCGTTGTTCCGGGGTTGTTTTTAGCCGTGGCATCGAGTTGTTGTTCTCCTAAAGTGCGGATGTGATGAGATTTCGTGTAGCTGCGTCAACATCTTTTTCAGTGAGAGTAAGCAGTGACATGTTATCAATTTGCTCCAAGTTTACCCCGGCAAGTCGACGAACACGGTTTGTTTCTGCAGCTTCAATGATGTTACGTGCCAGACGACCATTACCAAGTTTGTCGATAAGACTGCGCCCGGCATAATCGTCGGCTTGAATAGCAGTAACCCGGCGCGCGATTGCTTCTTTAGCTCCGGTACCGAGAATATTGCCGCGGGACTGCGCAATAGCATCGGCAATGTCAGCGATGGTTTCTGGCGTGTAGGAGGAGAACATGATCCAGGTGGGGAAACGAGAGCGTAGTCCTTCGTTGGTGTTGAGGAGTCGTTGCATGCCTCCCTCATATCCTGCGAAAATCACAATGGTGTCATCGCGGTGGTTTTCCATGTTCTGCAAAAGTGTAGAAATGGATTCTTGGCCGCGGGCATCTAGGTCTTCTTCACGGTCTTGGATCATGTCGGGGGCTTCGTCAATGAAGAGTACACCACCGCGGGCCTGGTCGAACATTTCTTGTGTTTTTTGTGCGGTTGAGCCTTCTGTTTTACCGATCAGGTTGGCGCGTGTTGCGATGGTGATTTCTGGGTTTTCTACAATGCCATAGCCTGCGTAGTATTTTGCAACGATGTGTGCGATGGATGTTTTGCCTGTGCCGGGAGGGCCGGACAGGATAAGGTGGCGGGATACGGATGTGACCGGGAAACCACGTTCTTTGCGGGCTTTGTTGTACTCAATTTCGCGCCGCAGCGTGGTAATGGAGTTTTTCACGTCTTCCATACCAATCATGGCCGCGAGGTCGTTTTCTGCTTGCGTGAGCAGTTCCAGTTGTCGTGGCGGGGTGTTGGGTGGGAATTTTTGTACAGGTTCGGTTGCGGGGTCCCACGGGTCGGTGCGGGACTGTATTTTCTCGTCGGTGGTTGTAGAAAGCAGTAGTGTTGGGTCGTTTTCGGCGGTGTCAGTGTGGTAGGTGTGGGCGATGTTTTGTGCAGTTTTGAGCAATTCTACTGCTTCGTCGTGTTTTCCTTGCTGTCGTTTCAAGTAGCATTTGAGGACGTTTGCGTAAGAAGCAAGGTAAGGGTGGTCGGTGGTGGCGACTGTGTCGAGGGATTGCTCGGCTAGGTCACTGTTAGACAGGTGGGCGTATGCTTCCCCGGCTAGTAGAACACTAAGAGCGCGTAGGTACTTGTCCTTGACAAGTTTGCCGTTGCGTTCCATGGGTCGTTGTGTGACCGGATCAATCCAGTGCGTTTTGTTGAGCTTAATGGCACTGACAAGCAGATCATTCCACCTACTGGTTTGGCGGTAGAGGTGGCAGTAGGCTGCAAGAACCCACGGGTGTGAGCTGTGTGCTTCTTCGAGAACAGAAAATGCTTTCCTGTAGCGCTGATTGTCTACAAGACACATGGCGTATGCCGCGGTGAACATGGGGTAGGTGGTTACTGGTACAGCAGTGTTGAAAAAATCAAACGGTGTGTAGTCAAACCGAGGGTATGCGGCAGGCTGGTGTGTGGAAATACTTAGCTCACCGTAGGTGGTTTTAGTGTCATAGATACGGTCAAGGTCGTCGAGAGTAATGTGTGGCTGCTGGCGTGCTGCTATCTCTCCACGGTAAAAGTCACACATGGTAGGCCATTGTGTATATCCGTCAACGAATGCTGCCCTGGCGCGTTCTTTAGCGTTATGGATGTACAGGTCGGTAAGCGCTGCTTTGTAGAGTTTCGGTGCTGTGGTCATAAGGGTGGTGTTCTCCTACTTTCCGGAGCCGGTGATGGTGACGTTGCTGACAGCAAAGGTGTCTTCTTCGGAGCCTGGGGCTGGCTGCGGGGCGGCTTCGTCGGCGGGTTGGGTTTGCATGATGGTTAGTGTCACAGTGCGGGCGTGAACGTCTGGCACGTCAAGTTGTGCGGCGGACTTGGAGGGGACGATGTCTTGGATGAGTCGTGTTTTGTTGTTGTCGTCAAATTCCCATAGGGCTTTGGTGACGACACGGTGGTTTGTCCACTGGTCTTCGCCGCGGGGTTCGACATGGTTGAATCCTGGGACGATGGATACGGAGCTGATGGTGGATTCGGTTCCGAGGTCAATGGTGACGGGCACACCGTCAATGCCCATGGCGCGTTGGCATACCCAGGCTTTGGACTCGTCTGGGGTGAACATTGCGGCAGGGTCAGAGTCTTCGTTGGCGCAGGAGGCTTCGACGTTTACTGGTGCGAGGTTACCGGGGATGTCTGCGGCGGATTGGTTATCGTTTTCGGGTTGTTCTTCTTGTTGGGCGGGTTGGGGTTGTTGTGGCGCGGGCTCTTCTTCCTTGCCGCCACTGGTTACTGCGATAAGGCCGAGGATTATAAGTAGGACAATAGCCAGGGCTCCGATGGTGGCGATCCATTTGTTTTTGTCGTCTTGGGCGAGCCAGGTTTTGAACTTGTCGGTGAGTTTTTGGTTGGGTTCTTCAAGTTCGTCGTCTTCGTCGTCATCCCAGTCGAGTGCGGTGGTAGGGGTGCTTGCTTTGTCGGCAGGGATGGCGTCGGTGCCTTGTGCGGTTGTGGGTGGGTTTGTTTCGTCGAGGTCTTGGAATTTGCTGTCGACGGTGTTTTCTTGTGGGGTGGGCTGTGGGGGTTTTTGTTCTTCTTGTGGTTCGGGTTCTGGGTTTTCTTGTGGGGTGGTTTCCTGGTCGGGGCTAGAAGTTTCAGGTTGTGATGCAGTGTCTTCTGCAGGCTCGTCGGACGTATCTTTAGAAAGGTTCAGGCCTTCGAGAGGGTTGGTGACTTTGTCATCAATAGGCTCATCGTCCTCGTCATCTTCAAAAGCAGGCTTTTTGATAGGCTCAGGGATATACACATCGTCGTCTTCTTCAATTGGTGACGACGCGGTGGGTGACTGTGCGGGCGGTGCGGATTTTTCGAGCGCTTCTCGTTCCTGTTCAATGCGCTGGACTTCATCAAAGTCGCTTTCACTGATGGCTTTAAATAGGCGTCGGTTAAATTCCTGCTCTTTTTCGTCAGTCAATCGACTATCATGGCCCATGATGAGTGTCCTTCCGCTTTAAGCTTTCTGTCTAGGAGTTATTGTATAGTATGGCTAAAAATAAAAAACGTCGTGGCTTTAGTCAAAAGACTAAATCCATTTTCGATGTGGTTGTAAGAGTATGTGCCGTTCTGGCGCTACTCTTTTCGATCATGGCTCTTATTCTAACACTCAAAACATCAGACTCTGTGCCAAAGAAACCCCAAATCCAGCACGAGGCTTTGCTGTATTCGCGTGTGGAGTACCAGGCACAAAACTTCTTCCAGGTGTGGATGATGGGAGACGAGTCTTCGAAGGCAACACTGGAGAGTTTTTATGACGCGGTGCCTCTTAATGACATTAATGCTGACCCTGCAAAGATCAGTGACCTTAACGTTGCGGATTTGACAGTTGCTCCTACTAAGCAGGGTGAGGTGTTGTGGTCTGTGACGTTGGGTACGACTATGACTCCTCCGGGTGTTAATGAGTCTACTCGCCAGTATTATCGTGTGGATTTGTTGCAGCGTGGCGAGTCGTTGGCTGTGGCGAAGTTGCCGGTGATTGTGGATATGGATCGTCCTACTGTGAAGGCTCAGAATGCGTATCCGAATCGTGTTAATTCTTCGTCTCCGTTGTATCAGGTGTCGGTGAATTTTGCGGCGACGTATCTTACTCCGCAGTCGTCGGAGTCGTTTGGTCGTTATGTAACGGCTGAATTTGTGGGTGAGCCGTTGAAGAATTCTCCGTATTCGGGTGCGCAGGTAACGTCTGTGTCCTTGGAGCAGGGCGATTCTGCGGAGCAGGCTTCGGCTGGCGATGAGTTGAAGGTTATGATTCGTGTTCGTGCTTCTACGTCGCAGTCGTCGTATCAGACGATGGATATTCCGGTGACTGCGATTAAGCAGAAGAATGATCAGTGGTTGATTAATTCGTTGTCTGATCCGGCTACGGTGAAGTCGACGGAGAAGAATGATTCCGCGGAGTAGTTGTTAGTCCCTTTTGGTTGTGAGGGGGGGCTAATTGTTAAAAACGCCGGGTTTTATCAAATAGGGCCTGAAGTTTAGAGCCTTATTGATAAAAACCGGCGTTTTTAACATTTAGCGTCGTATGTCTATCGTTTGGAGAAATCATTAATGATCTCTGCGGATAGTTGCGCCATGTTTGTAAATGAGTAATTGACAATAGTATCAAGTGCTTTGTGACCAAGTTGTAGGCGATAGCGTTCAGGGTTCTTACGGACTTTCTGCGCCTCGGCTTTGGTCATGTTTTGTGTCATGAACTCAACACCGTAGACAGTGGCGTGTGCGGACTCGTATTCTGATACGTTGGGGTAGAGGGAGAACGCGCCGGGGGTGTGGGTGTAGGTTTCTTCTCCGTCAGGTGTTTTCCAGATGAGGTTATTGCCTCGGTAGGCGGAGGCGTCGATGACGTGTACTCCTGTTTCTTCGGACTTGTAGGTTCCGTCTGAGTTTTCTCGTTTGGAGGACTTTTCGATGATGTTGACTGTGTGGTCGTTAGTGTCGCAGTGGTCGACGACGAGTGTGAGGCTTTGTGCTTTGTCACTGGGGAGGGTGTCGTAGAGGATTTCTAGTTGTGGGTTTTCTTGTGATCCGTCTGTGGTGGGTGCCCAACGGAGTCGTTCTTGGGTGATGCGGGCGCAGCCTGGTTTGTTGGTTTGTAGGTATTGGATGCAAGCGGATCGGTCTGTGAGTGCCCAGATTTTATTGTCGAATGACCCGACTTGTGTCCATACTCGTGAGGAGTCTGCGAGTACGCGTAGTCGGTAGAGGTTGGCGATAGTATCGAGTATGTGGCTTACTTGTAGTGGGTGGGTGGGTGCTGTGGACAGGTAAATGTGCATGGGTGTGATTTTAGCGGGTTTTTATTTTTGCGTAAGAGTTTTTGGTGGGTTTGTGGGAGGTTATTTTGGTGGGGTGTGTGTAGGGGGTTGTGGAGGGCTGGTTTTAGGGGAAAGTGTGTTCTATGTGGAGGAGGGTCCGTAAACACTTTGGAAGGAGCACTAAATGACACCATGTAATGAATATAAATACCCAAAACCCACCAAAACACCCACCCACAAAACAAAAACCCCAGGTCAAAGACTTGCAAAAATAAAAAACACCAAACACAACACGACAAACACAACACCTCACAAAAACACCCAAACAAAGCCCCGGAAACACACCAGGAAGCCCATACACCCACAAAAACCACCACAGACACAATAATCCCCACACCAGCCACAAAGGACTGCTAAAATGACCCCAGAAAAACACACCCAAAACCCCCAACAAAGGACACCCTTATGCACACAATCACCGACGCCTACGCCAACCTACACGGCTTACCACTACTATTCACACTACTAATCACAGTACTCTTCCTCACAGCCGCAGCAGGCCGACTCTACTACGCACACAAACAATCAGTACAAGAAATCACCACACAAACCGCAGCCTTCACAAGCAAAGTAAAACAAAACCGAGAAGACAGAAAACAAACCAAGAAAAACAAAAACACTACCGACGAAAACAAAGACGACAAAACCAAAAAAGACACCAACAACAAAAACAAAAAACAACCACCCGAACAACAAAAAGCACTCGAAGAGATCAAACTCAACGTACTCAAAGATATAGCCCTCGAAGCCGGACTACACGTCGCAGCAATCCTACTTGGCGGAGCTGTACTCATCAGCATCCTTGTCCTACTATGGACGTAGACCACACACCCCACCAAAGGAAAAACAATGGCACGACGATACCGATTCTATGCCGGAGTACGCCAAATGCCGCTCCAATTCAACCTTGCAGGCATGCGCGTATCCATGACAGTCATACTCCTGTTCCTAGCAGACCTCGTAACAGCAGTAGTACTCACAGTCATCGCCAGCAAATTCACCGAAGGAACACCCTTCCTTATTGCCATCGTAACAATCACAGTCATCGCACTCATCATCGCCGCCATACTCATCTGGTGGGTCGCCCGACTCTCACGCCTCGGACCACTACCCGTCGAAAAACAATTCCGACTCCTTAAAGAAACAGCACACCAACCAGTCTGGACAGGAATCGACCACATCGACAACAACAAGAAAGAACAAATCCGATAATGAGCCACTACCTAGAACCTCTAGCCTCCATCAACGGAAACATCGCCACCACAAAAGACGGACACGTCACCCTCAACTACATCCTCCAGGGATACAACCTCTCACTCGACACACCACGATCCATCGACGCCGCCCAAAAAGCACACGGCGACCTCTTCAAAGAACTCGCCGTATTCGGACTAGACCTAAGCATCTACGCCTACAAATCACGCACCGACCCACAAGAACTCCTCTCCCGCATGGTCGTTCCAGGACTTAGCCAAACCACCATGCCCGCCTACCGACGAGACCTCGGAGCATTCCGCGAACGACTCGAACTCGGCGCACAAAAAGAATTCCGACGCACCTACATGCTCAGCGTCCACGTCCCACACGACATCTCGCTCGTCGGTAAAACATTCGGATCACTACTCGAAGGCGACGAAGCAGACGTCCTCGACTACGACAACATCACCGAAATCGAACAAGACGTATTCAAAACAATCCCCCGAGCCTTCCAACCCCGGCGCGCCACTGCAGATCACTTCCTCTGGGCCTACAATCGTTCCCGACTTCGTGCTATTGACGTGCCAATCACCCCAGTTGTCAGCAATGAGCCGACAAAGAACTTCTCCCCCAAGGCTTTCCCTTCAATTATGATTGAGAAAAACGCTGACGGTAATGCAATCCTTGACGGCGCAGCAAACCTCTACTCTAAGGGAAACGCACGTCCTCGCATGCGTGAAACATTCGCCCGAGCATTCCGATCCACGCAGCTTTCCACAGCACTTTCGGTTTCTAATGTGGCATCCCGCCGCGCCGACGCACCTAACGGGCCGACGTCTTTTCAGTCCTTTGTGCAAGTGCTTGCCACCCCAGCACAAGAACAGTCACCGCTGGAAACGTTTACCGACTACGTAGACTGGGTTGTTAGTGTTGACGCGGATTTTGTGCAACACATCAGCTACGACTTCGGGGCCTTGGATAAGAAAACTTTCCGTAAGATTCGCCAACGCATCAGCTCTGAAAACGAATCCTTGTCTAAGGACGACATGGACGTCGAAGAGTTCCAGGACACGGCAGACGTTGTAGAACAGTGGCGTCGAGCTCTGCGTGCAGAACCAAACCCAATCCCTATGCGCGTAGCTACCATTTTTTGTTTCGCACACCAAAACCTTGACGCTCTAGAAGAAGGAGTGCGCGATGCCATTAGTTTCTTCGAAAACCAGAACTATGAACTTGAACGTATCGTAGGAGCACAGTTCGACGCGTATAAGCAGATGCTGCCGGGCATTGAACCATCCTGGCTAACCCAAGACATTCAACTGTCCACCACGTCACGTATGTACTCCTCATCCATGCCCATCAGGTCCTCCTGGGTGGGTGACTCGCAGGGAGTTCCGGTCGCTATCAATAAAGCAAACGCACTGGGGCAGATTATTTACCTTGATCTTGTAGAGTCCACCGACGCGGGCAACGCCTCCATTGCGGTCACAGGCGCACAGGGCTCCGGTAAGTCACACTTTATGAAACTGGTACTTGGATACCTAGCCGACTTGGAGAAAACAGCCTACATTGTAGACCCGTCACCACAGGGCGAGTACGAAGTGTTCTCCCGCTCCATCAACGACGATGACGTCACAGTAGTCAACGTTGTCAACGGCAACGTCTCCCTCGACCCGCTAAAGATTTACCCACCCAAGAAAGCACAAACCCAGTTCCTGGACGTTATGCTGCCTTTGCTGGAAATTCCACGCTCGTCAAACAGTGCCAGCAAGCTTGCTAATATGCTCACCGAAAGCTACCGCAAGTCCCACGAGATCGCATCAACACGTGATCTCATGTACTGGGTGGAAAAAGAAGCACAGCAAGACAAAGACATGCAAAAGGTCGCCAACGTCCTTAACTTGTATGCCAATATGCCGTACTCGTCTGTGCTGATTGATCCGAAAAACAGCGCAGGCCAGGTTATTGACCTTCCTGTTGTCCACCCAGATACAAACTGCGTGGTGTTTAGGACCTACGGTCTTGACGCAAAATCCACCAAGGACGCAGAGTCCATGACGCAGCGTTTCACCCAGGCAGTAATGACCCACATTGCGGACTACTCTGCGTGGAGGTTCAGCCAGATCTCTGATGTGTGCGTATTCGCCTGTGACGAGATCGCAGAGTTTAAGGACAGTACCGCGGTGACGGATAAAATGTTCGCAAAAACAGACCGCATGGGCCGAAAGGAACGCAACTGGGTTCTGGCAGGCTCCCAGCTGTCACATCACCTTGGCGAAGACTTCACTCTGGTGAAAAAACGTATTATCCTGAAACAGGAAACTACCGAAAACGCGCAAGAATCATTCCGATGGGTAGGTATGCAAGACTCTGTTCCGCTTGTAGACCGCATGCTCACAGACACCTCACCGCAAGACCCGTCCACGAAGCGGACAGTTGCAGGACGTGAGGGTGAGGGCTGGTTTAATGACGGCACGGGTAATGCAGTCCGAATTAAGATTTTGGATCACATGCTTCCGGATCGTGCCCGAGTTGCTGACACTACATCGACTCAAATGATTCGCGCTAACCAATAAAGGGGATACTTGCACTATGGGTTGTAATGCGCTCATTGAATGGATGGGCATTGTTGATAGTTCAGGTACAAATGTTGCCTGTTATGCCCCTATGTACAATGACGGAGTGATGAACCCTATCTCTACTCTGGTAGGGTTTCTGATCACTACCATTGTGCAGATCGGTATTTTTATCACTGGTCTGATGCTCACACTGGTTCGGTTGATCACTGACCCAGACCTTCTTCTTAACTATATGGGCGACGGGCTGCAAGCTGTCCTAGACGCAATCCATAGCATTGTGCCACCCATTGCTCTTGCCAGTCTGGGCTTTGGTATTGCAGTCCTTCGATCCACAGCCCCTGCCGCGGCAGAAGGTGACGGTTTCTTTGCATGGCTGGTTCCTAAGTCGGCGCGCGAGAAGGTAAGCGGTAACCTCCCACAATTTGCCCGCATTAACGGGTTTGATTACAAAAAGCACAAGGACCCTGTCCGCGTATTTACTCGTGCTATTACACAGGGCATTGTGGTTTTTGGTACTATTTATGTTCTCTCGCTCAACCCCATTACTTTGTTGACGAAAGCGATTTCTGCGGTAGCTTCGCTGGGGTCTGCGCTTTCTACGGGTGCGGGCGAGGGAACAACTTATGCAACCAATATCGTTGAGAACCTGGTTTATCTTGTCAACTTCCCTGCAGGTAACGTCAACTGTATCGACACCTGGAAACAGGCCATGGCAACAGGGGACAAGGCCACTTTGGAAACGTGTACGGAAGTACCCGACGCTGGAGTGCATGCCCTTTTAACCTCACTGTTGTTTGTGGTTGTACTTGGAGCACTTGGCTACTACCTCTGGAAACTGTTCCAACGCGGCTCCCTATTCCTGCTTATCACTGTCTGGGACTTTGTCACCCTGCCCTACAAACTGGGCTGGGAGATGTTCAAACCCAACTTCACCTCCGCCAACGACCGCAAGTGGTACGACGAACTCATGGAAACGATTTTCGAGTTCTTCGTCTACTTGATCTACTTCCTGATCGTCGTATTCCTACTCACCTCCGGCCCTGCAGCAGTACTCATGCTGTTCGCAGGAACCGAAATGCACGCAGTTCTTCAATACATCGGCATCTCTGCACTACTATTCGCCATCGGATACAACGCAGAACGCATCGGCCCCGGCGCACAGCTGCGTCAAAACAAGCCAGACTCCTGGTCTGAAATGTTCAGCTCCAAAACCATCGAGCGCACTATCTTCCAAGGCGTCTACACCCGCGATGACCTCACCGGACAAGGAAGCATCAACTGGCACCGACTGGCAGAAAACGTCAAAACCTCCACCGCAGGACAAGACGTACGCGCCCTATTCAACAAAGACGGAATCGAAGGAAAAGACCAAGCCCTACAAGCTATCACTGCCAAAGACCAAGAAAAACGCACCGCCATGGAACAAATCATCAACTCCGCTTTCGGACAGGGAAAAGAAGACACCCCCACTGCCATGCAGGAGCGGATGTACCACAACCCAGAGCAGTTCTTAAACAGCCTCGACAACCAACGTGCCACCGTCCGCCGAAAAATGCGTGACGGTAAAATCAGTAAAGACGAAGCAGTCCGCAGGCTCTCAGGTCTCGACGAGCGAGAAGAGGCATTGCGCCAAATGATCCGGCTTAAAGAAGAAGCTGAGGACAAGAAACTCGTCGACAAGGACTCCGGCAAACTCGTTGCCATTCCACTAGACTTGCGGGACGTTAAAAAGTTCAAAAACCGCGAGTTTGCCACAGAACGAGAAATCGAATACGAACGCAAACTCAAAAACATGAACACCATCGCAGGCTACCTCGACCGCGGGGTCACAGGCGAACAACTTATGACCTGGGATCAGGCCGAAGACGATCTCAACAAGACTGTTCAAGCTATTGACGATCTTGACGAAGCCCGTTCTGGCATGAGTGTGGAGTACTACACCAAGGAACGTGACCGACTCGTTGCGAAGAAAACACAGCTACAGAAAATTGCTGACGCTAAGACCGCATTCGAGGCAAGTAACCTAGCGGTTGACGATATTGTCCTCGACGGTAAGACCTATGTGACACGAGATCAAAAGGCACGCCGCAGCCAGGTCAGGGATATTGCCTCTGCCCTTGACATTTCAGAAGCAGACGCAATGAAGTGGCTTAATAAGGATCAGGAACTGCAGAAAATTCAGGATGAGAAGAATGAGTTGCAGTACAAGTTCCAAAACGGCGCGTATCAAACCGATGAAGAGATCAAAAAATACAAGGACGCCCTTGCCGCTAAGGACAAGGAAAAAGCAAACCTGGAGCTCGTGTCCAAAAAGATCGAAGGGTTTGAGCAACGCCAAGCTGAGCGCGGAACAGAAGAATTTGCGCAACGACGCGCCGGGGAGAAACTGCGGGAGTTCGCAGCAGACTCGGCCTTCGGTTCTGGTGTCAGTGGCACAAGCGGGGTAGAGCAGTTAAAGCAAAAGGAAAACGCTGTCGATGCTGCCCAGAAGGCGTTGACTAAGGCGCGTGAAGACGGCAAGGAGCCTGCAGTTATTGATAAGGCACTGCGTGCTTTGCGGCAGGCGGAGCAAGAGCGTGACGTGCATCGGGGTAAGGTAGACGAGTTTAACCGAATCTTGAATGAGGAGCAGTGGGTGTTTGCAAAGAATCCGCTGCATGACCCGAATGATAAATTCTCCGAACCGTACCTGTATTTCATGCCAGGTGTTAAGGAGGATGGTTCTACCCCGGCTGAGATGATCGTTAAAAACGAGGCACAAAAAGCAGGTCTTTCTGTGCAGAATTCCTTCCACCAGGCGCTTAATCCTTTGGTGGAAAACATCCACGGTCTTGTAGATACTCTGCGCAACAAGGACGCCGAAAACTCTGACATTACTCATGGTGTTGAAGCGTCTTATATGGCAGCGAATTCCATTGCAGAGCAGCTCAAGGACTCCCCTGGTTCTGAGGAGGCAGTCCAGGAATTGCAGCAGGCTATTAACGATTATGAGCAGACTACTAATAAGTCGTTGTCGTCGAAGGACCCTGAAGAAGTAAAGCGCATGCTGTTGCAGTCTGCCACGGCTTTGAAAACCTCGACTGACTCAGTGTTGTCTACAGTGTCCATGTCGCATGCTCGACAGGCGGCAGAAGAAGCTGCTCGTGGTGCGGTAGAGGACTTGCGGGAGAAGAACATTGCTGTTGCTATGCCGTCTGTGTTTGAGGTTTCCCAGTTGGATTCTTCTACGTTGAGTAACTTGTCTGCGAAGTACTTGGACGATTACACCGATAAGATCAAGGCCACGGTTACCCAAGAAGCGTTGGACGATATTCAATCCGCGGCGGGCGATCAGGCGTTGCTGGAGGTGCTTCGTGCTGAGCCGGGTCAGATTGCTGTAGACGTGTATGATGCTGCGGATAGTACTGATAGTGGTGTGTCTCCGCAGTTCCGCACGGACGGTAGTTTCGACGATGTGGATGAGGGGGCCGCGGGTGGTTCGGAGTATTCGTGGAATAACTCTCCGCTGCCGGTTCGTGGTAGCCGGTTCACGTCGTCGACGCTGCTTCCGCGTATGAATCAGGATGTGTTGTCGCGGGCGAAGGGCATGTTGCGCGTGTCTGATGATCGTGATGCGTCGCGTGGTGATAGTTTGCCGGTGACTTCTACTAGTAGGGTGTTGCCTGCGTCGTCTATGCCGAATAAGGAGCAGTCTTTGGTGCATGTGTTGTCGTCGCCTGGCTCTAATAAGGTTGTGATTACGCCGTCTAATCGCCGTGTTACAGATCCGATGTAGGTGCGATGACAGATTGTCTGTTACACTAGGTGTAGTTTTTGAAATTCGGGAAGGATAGGTATGGCAACGTTTGACACGTCGTCGTTGAACTTTGACAAGTTGCTCGACGACGAAGGTGATCAGGTAACCCACCCTGATCCGTCCGAGCATGTCTCCCCGGATAAAGACCGAGAGCGCCAAATCAAACAGGACAACTTCGACAACTTGCAAGAGTTTGCAGACCTCACCCCTGCAGCACCAAGTGACGAAGTAACTGACAGTAACCGCATTGTGGCGCAGCGTCTCCGGGAAATGGACCCCGAGGCGTATGAGCGTTTCCTTAACAATGAGGCAGAGACGGGCCAGCCCAAGGAAACCGTCCCACAAGAAACACCAGATACAGTTACCACAACCGCAAAACCATCAGGCTTTCACCGCTTGTTGAAACGATTTGGTTTCGGAAAGGACGACGCCGCGTCTGCGTGGATTGACGTGTTGGAGCGCCCCTTGGATCGATGCGCCGTCATTGGATTCTCATCCTTTAAGGGCGGGTGTGGCAAGACTACTTTGTCGTCCATGGTAGGCACTGTCATTAAACGCGCCAGGCCACAGGATGAGGTTGTAGTCATTGACTTAGACCCTTCGGGTAACCTAGCTAACCGCGCTAAAGGAACCCAGTACGCGGACATTCAAGGCTACGCGAAGTCCATTAAGAGCGGTAATTCTGACCCGTCTCCGTTCATTATGGAAACAGTAGATGGGGTGCATGTCATTGGTTCGCGCATTGATCAGCTAGATGATGAGCTCACCGCGACACAAATTGTGCGTGTTATTGAATCTCTGGTGGAGTATTACGACTTCGTAGTTGTTGATATGCCGCAGCGTACAGATAGTCGGCAGTATGCGGCGTTGTTGCATATGCTTGATGTGATCACTTTTGTTTTTGAGGCCAAAAATGATGCTATCAGGTCAGTGGACGCAGTAGTCCCCGTGTTGCAACGCTCCGGCGCTGACTATCTGGTCGACCGCCGCGTGATTGCGTTTAACCACACGTCAATTGTAGGCAGTAAAGCCGAGCACTTTGACTCCGCGGATGTGGTGCATCGACTCATTCACGATGAGGGTGTTGAGGTCCTAGAGTTGCCGTATGATGACTATCTGCGCAATGCTGGTGTACTCGATGGTTCTAACCTTCCGCAGAAGAAGTACCGCCAGTTTATTCAACTGTCAGCAGCAATTGTCAACAGCGTAGAAAATGTTCGTTCAGTTGAGCGTCTTTCTGTCCGAAAAAAGTGATTGTTTAGGGTATGATTTTGCATAAAAGCATTGTACTCATTTTTGAAAGGTAGTTTTAATGTCTGCTTCTATTGAACAGTTCCAGGAACGCATCGCCCAAACCCTCGGCCCAGTCGAAACCGCACACCAGCAGCTCGCCGAACACGACGAGAACGTCGACTACTACGTCAACGACCTCGACAACAAAAACTACGAACTGCAAAAAGCTATCTCTGTAGTTGTAGACGAAAAGGTCCTCACCCCGCAGTACCTCGCCGCCCAAGGCTACCCACTAGCTGTTGGCCGCAACAAGGTCAAAGTTGACGTTGAAGAAAAGCACGTAGAACTCTCCGAACTTGGCGAGTACATCAGCAACGTCTTCAACACCCTCGCAAACCTCAAGTCCCAGGCTGACGCTGCCCGCGAAGACCTCGACCGAATCAAGGAAGCCCGCGAGCCTTACTACGAAGATTTTGCTCTCGCTGTTGGAGACGCCCTGGATTCCGACGTGGTCACCCGCGCACAAATCAAGGCTTTTGTAGGCACTGCACTGCCGTCTGCTTCTGTCATTAAGAAGTACCAGGACAAGGCTTCTGGAGTTGAAGAGGCAGCACAAGAAACCGCCGTTGAACCAGACGAGCAGTAAACTTGTGCTAGTTTTGTAGAGGATACGTCCTTTAAGTAGAGCCCAGGCTACGGGCCCCATTTCTGCGGGTCGTGGCCTGGGTTTTAAAAATATTTGTGGAGTTTTAATGGCTGTATACGAAGATACACGCGCCGCGGTAACCGTCCGCGTACCCGGTGGAGAACAGGTAGACATCTACATTGACTTGTCTATGCGAGTCCACGACGCAATCGTCAACCTTATCCCTTATCTACGCGACCAGTTCGCGGCAGAAGACCGTGACGTTACCATGCTTGACGACCGCACTGTCAGGTGGCAGCTTGTCCGTGGACACAGTACCGTTCTTGACTCGTCACAAACCCTAGAGGCGGCAGGTGTGCGCGCCGGGGATAAGTTGTCGCTGCAAAAGACTGTGGCGAAGGAGACGTACGCGGCGCTTATTGACGATGTGCCGGAGTCTATTGCGCAGTTCCAGATTGAGCGGTACAAGGCGTGGTCTGATAAGGCTACGAAGGTCGCTACAGGGGTTATTGTGCCGACTGTGGCTTTTGGTCTTGCGGTAGCATTGATTCAGTATGTCGTAACGCGTCCTATTGATCTGCTGCAGCGTGGCGCTATTGGCGGTGTTCTCCTCGCGTTGGCGTTTGTGGGCTTGTTGGTTGCCTTCCGTGTTAACCGTAAGAGCCCTGATGGGGTCACAGCGTCTGCTGGTGGTTCTGTGGCAGCATGCTCGGGTTTGATTTTCTTGGCTGCGGCTTTGGTAACTGCTGTGCCGGTACACGCGTCGTTGTGGCATGTGGTTGCGGCAAGCGTGGGCGTGTTTACGGCGGCGTTGTTGCTTCGTGTGTCCACAACAGGTCTGGAGATTGTTACGTATGCCGCCATGGTGCTTAGCGGTGTGCTGGGTGTTGGTTGTGGCGTGTCGTTGCTTTTGCCGGAGGATTCGGTAACGCAGTCGGCGGCTTTGTCGTGTGGTGTGGGTGTTATTTATTTGCTGTTTGTGTCTTCTGCGGCGCTGCGTGTGGCGAATATTCCGGCTCCGTTCGTGCCGACGTTGGGTGAGAGTTATATCGACCCGAATGAGAAGACAGATATTACGCAGTTGCCTACGTCGTCGTCTACTCAGGCTATTCGGTCGATCATTAACCGTGAGCAGCAGACTGTGGATGCGCATAATGCGATTGTTGGTATGACGCTCGGTGGCGTGTTGGCGATTGTGGTGTCGTTGGGTGCTATTGCGGGGTCTATGGATATTGATTCTACTGGTGTGGTGTGTGTCTTTATGGGTGTGGTTGTTGCTGCCATGCTGTTTCGTGGGTTGTCGTATGACGATATGTTGACGCAGGCTGTGTGGTTAGGTGGTATTTGTTTGAGTGGTGTTGTGGTGCCTGTGATGTTGGCGTTTTCGCGTTCTGGTGATGGAGTTTTGTTGGGGGTTTGTGGTGTTGTGGTTGCTAGTTTGGTGGTGTTGGTGTTTTATGTGACGCGGGAGTCGAAGGTGACGTCTCCTATTGTGAAGTTTGTGTTTGAGATTATTGAGTTTGGTTGTTATGTGGCGTTGTTTGTGCTTATTGCGATGATTGTGGATGTGTGGGGGATTATTCGTTACGCGTGATATTGGTCACATAACTAGCGTGTTTTTCCTGAACACCACCTGCCAATACGATAGTATTAACCAGAAAAGAAACACACACAAGCGAAAGACCCAACTCACATGATCGACCTCCGCGCCACCACACGCAGCCTAATCACCCGAGCTCTTTCCACCGCCCCCACACACCAACCCTGGGCCTGCATCAGCACCCCCACCTCCGACCTACTCCTCGTCTACCGCGTCACCCCAGACAACAACTCCGGCAAAGTCAACGCCGTACGAATCACCCCAGACGAAAACCCCACCGACGTCTACAACAACATCGAATCAGGATCAGACACCCGGCGCGCCCTCCCCGCCTCCGAAGCCGCGGACATCCTCAGCCAAGGCGCAGAGATGATTGAATCCCCCGCCTTGTCCCTTCTGGTACTTAACCCACCAAAGAAGGAAACACTCCTGACTATCATGACACCCGACAGTGTCCTTATCGTTGGGGAATCAGCACGCAGCAAGCGCGATATTCAAAGCGGGCGTATCCGCGACGACGTACGAGAAGAAATCGTCTTCAAAAACTAAACCACACCATAGCAAAACCCCCGCTTCTGAAAATAATCAAGAAGCGGGGGCTTGTTTGTGCAAGCACCTAAATACTAGGCACCAGCAACACTACGACCGATGCTCTGGTCGATACCAACGGTGTTCTCACCAAACTGGTGGGAAACCTGCTCCAGCTGCTGGATGGACTCGCCGGTCTTCTGCAGAAGAATATCAGCGGTGCGCTGGAACTCAACACGAGCAGTAGCAGCTTCGCCCTGCATGTAGTCACCGAGCAGATCGTACTCAGCGTTAATACGATCCATGGACTCACGGATCTCGTTACGGACACGGGTCATGTCTTGAATCTGGGCTGCAAGGCCCTCTGGCTGTACTGTAAGCTTACCTGACATTTTGAATTATCCTTTCACGTGGAAAAAGTTAAAGGGAAAAACCAAGACCTATATAGTCTTAGTTAGCGCCATTAGCTTCCATCTGAGCGGAAGCCTGCTCGTTCTGCTCATCCTGAGCATTAGCGTGGCGAATGATGCTGTCGATAACAGTCTTGGAGCGCTCACGCTGCTTCAAAGCGGCCTCGTAGTGAGAGTTAAGCTGGTCGTTGACAACAACGCCCGGACCACGCCAGCCCGGAGAAACAACCAGGTCGTTCTGGATGTGGCCGCCAGCATTACGCAGCTGCAAATACAGCTGTTCCTGAATGTCGGTCTCGTTCTGCATACGAGCAGCAGACTCGCGCATCTGGTCAGAAGAAATAACCTTTGGGCTATCTGACATGATTTACTCCTTTGAGAAAAATTTACAACTTACAAACCGTGCCAGACAGAACTTCTGCCTTACACACCACTAACTATAACCCACATACCACACAATGCCCAAGGTTTTAGACACACAAATTTTTCAAACAAAAACACACCCGCTCAACGCAGAAAAATTCCCCCGAAAACTTTTCAACAAAGAATCTTCGGGGGAAAATTTTACTCTCAACTACAGCGCACGAAACTGCGGCTGCGGCTGACTATCAGACTGGCCCTTAGCAGCAGGCTCAGCACGACGAGTACCCACAGCGTTGATACCGTCAAGAACATTATTGTTCTCATCACGAATATCAGAACCGTCCTGAGAACCCTGCTTCTTACTGCTTGAACCACCACGGCCCCCGCCCATAGGCATCATACCCATCGGTGGACGAGAAGCTGTAGCAGCAGCAGAAGTAGGCTGCACACCACCAAACGCGGCAGCAGGGGTAGCAGAAGCAGAATTGCCCATCATGCCCAAACCACCAGTCATAGCACCCGGAGTTCCCATAGTGCCAGTACCACGGAAACCACCCGGATTCAAAGAACCAGCGCCAGTAAAGCGGGAAATGCCGCTACCAGTCGGAGTCAAAGAACCATTCGGGGTGCTAAACGACAGGCCAGTGCGAGCCTCGGGGGAGTGGCTAGTAAGGCCCGGAGTAGACCCGTAGCCTGAGCGTCCTGAAGAGTAATCAGACGGAGTGTAATTGCTGGTAGTCGTATCCAAGTCAGGGCTAGAGTACTCATAGTCAGAGCCCTCATAATCAGAGCCACCATAGGTGCCCGGATCGTACTCCGACGGGGTGTACTCACTTGGGCTGTAGTCACTGCCACCATAGCGGGTAGAACCAAAATCAACCTCGCGGCCAGTACCATACGGTGACTCAGTACCAGCCTCCGGATCATACTTCGACAAGTAGTCCTCTAGGTTAATATCATCGGCTGTGACCTTATCGAACCCGATACGAGGATGTGCGCCACCACCGCGGGACATGCCACCACCATAAGGGGTAGTACCGTAGGAGCCACCGCCAGCAAAGCCGCCACCAGCACCGCCAGCAGCACCACCGCCGACGGCACCCGCGCCACCTGCAGCACCGCCGCCTCCAGCAGCACCAGACCCAGAACCGGCACCAGCGCCTGATCCGCCACCACTTCGAGCACTCTGCTTATGCTCCCCACCGCCTTGAGCGGACTCAGCAGCGTCAGAAATGCTACTAGCGTACGTATCTAGCGTAGTGCCGTTTTGGATACGGATTTGCTGCAACTCCGCTTCCATCTCTTCAGCACTCTTGCCGCCAGTTACCTTACGAATAGCGCGCTTAACAGCACCAACCGGGCCACCCGCAGCGTCAAGAGCCGCAGCCGCCTGCTGCTTAGCCTGCAGCTCACGAATAACCTCAGACGGGACAATATTGCCCTCAGCAGTAGAATAAGCCTCGCCTACAGAATCTGCAGCCTTCTGGTACTTTTGTGCCTCTTCAATCTGCTTATCAAGCTGTTGGCTGAACTCATTGACCTTAGCGAAGTACTCCGCGCCGGTTTCTGATTGCATGTGCGGCATAAGACGTGCCTGCAAAGCACTCAAAGTACTCTTCTGCTCTTGAAGCTGATCAACAATGGAACTCCACTTTCCGGAAGCGTCGTCCCATGATCCTCGGCCCTCACCGTCTTCAATGTAGTGTGCATTAACGATGGGGTCTTCGTGTAGGAAGTTACCGCCTGCTGAGCAGGTTCCGATGCTTGTGCCCATTATGATGCACCTCCAAGTTGAGCGACAGTAGCGTCAGCGTTTTCTTGTTCTTGCTGGGCGAAGCTGTTAACTAGAGAGTTCAGGTTTTCCAGTCGTGAGCCGGACTCGTTGACCTGATCTTGAAAAGCGTTTGCAGCTTCAGAGAATTTTGTTGTAGTGCTGCTAGAAACATGATCCGTAGCAGCCGGGCGGTAAAGGGCTCCGATGGCAGCGGCTTGAATAGACGAAATAGATTCGGCTATGTTATTGCCGGTGCTCATCCCCTTCATAATCTCCATGGGGTTGATTGAGATTGTTGACATTAAACTAAACTCCTAAATAACAATGCTGTCGATATTTTTCGACGTACATACAGTATAGTGAGACAGTAGTCAACAGTCCACAGTTTTCGACAGCCAAAAAGGAACATGCCATGAGCGAGACCACACCCAAGTCCCTCTCCGACTCCCTGTCCACCCTCCACCAGGACATCGTACAACTACAACGAGAAGAACAAGAACAACAACAAAAAATCCCCGACATTTCCCTCCTTATCAGCGACAACGACGAAGACCCTTACGTCACCGTCCTCATCGTCAACGGAGAACTTGAAGACATCACCATCAGCGACAACGCCCTTGTCGACTTCGACGCCGCCGAACTCACAATCGTCATCAACGGCGTAATCCTCGCCGCATTCAACTCCTACATCGAAGCTGTCTACGAATATGCGGAAGCAAATGGGCTTACAAAAAGTTAGGCCCACGCCCTGCCGCCCCGTACAATAGAACCAGTAATAAACCACTAGGCGGAAAGGGCAAAAACAATGACAGAATTCGACGGCCTGTATAAAGAACTCGTCGACATTGCCACTAACCTCGGCAACATCGCCGTCGCTAAAGACTTCGAAGGCGACACCGCCAACGCCGTGCGACAAAAAGCCGTGAAATTCCTACAACAAGCACAAGTCGCCGCAACAGACCTCCAAGTCCTCGACACCGCTCTCGACGGCTACCGAAAAAGCGTCCGCAATTACGTCAACACCGACAACCTTCCCGCACAGTTCGACGACATGGACAACATCTGGTACCACGCCCAAAAACCACACATTGATCCGCGCAAAAAAGTCATCGACATGACCTTCGACAACGGCCACGTCACCAGTATCACCACCCCACAAAAAACCGACAGCGGTGCCACAGACCTCCTTGCCCTCAAAAAAGGAGTAGACCCCGCATTCGCCACAAAAATGCACAACAAATACTGGAAAGCCGCCGAAGACCTCGACCAGGGCATGGAACCCCACTCCGAAGCCGTGCGCACCATGCCCACCATTACCTCTGTAGAGGACGGAACCTACAAAGGCAGTGGAAACCTAGGTGTGTCCATTTTTGAAAAACTCAACGGTAGCTTCAAAGAGTCCGACTTTGACAACGACAGCCCTTATTCCAAACTCAAATACAAAGGAAATAGTGACTACCTCAACTCACTAGCCGCCCACCACGAAGAAAACAAACAAAAAGCAGAAAACAAAAAAGACGACACCAAGAAAAACACCAACCAGGCAAACAACAACGCCGCCCCACGCACCAGTGCCACCCCCATGACAGCCCACACGGCTTCTGCAGGACCCCGCACCGGAGCAACACCCTCATCGGGCGGGGGCCGATCACCGAAACTCGGGTGGGACCTGAAAAAAGTAAGCGCAGATGATATTTATGACCAGCTGCGCAGCAAATTCGGTGTACCTGAAGATAAAGTCTCCGACAAACAACTCAAAGACTACATCGAAGGCAACGGATACGAAGTAAAAGACTTCACCTCCGGTAAAAAAGACCTTGATGAACTCACCGATTATTCCACCCCCAACTTCGCCACCAAAACCGATACCACCTCGTCAGATAATTACACCCCACCCAACTTCGACTCCTACACACCCTCACCTTTCGACCCCGGCGACTACGATTCTGGCACGGACCCCGTCGACTTCCACAGCAGCGACCTAGGAACTGACACCTCCGCCGCAACCACAACCCCCTACACCCCGTCTTCCTTCTCCAGCTCCGCCCCGAGCTCTGCAGGACGCACCATCCCCACCGGCCAATTCAACTCCATGATGGACCGACTCAACGATCCTATCTACACCCGTGGAACACCCGGCGCGGCAGGAGCTCCCGGTGCTGCAGGACAGTCCCGCGGAGGCACAACCATAGGTGGCGGTGGTGGATCTACAGCCACTGGTAAGCCTGCAGCAATGGGACCGACCTCTGGTACTGGCGGATCTTCTGCCACCTCTAACCGCGGACTTAAGTCTGGAAGCGCTGTACCTGCCTCCGGGGCAATGGGTGCGCGTGGGATGGGAATGATGCCCATGATGGGTGGCATGGGCGCGCCGGGTGCAGGAACTGGTAGGGGTTCTAATGATAAAGAGAAAGCGAAGATTAAAAACCAAGACGGTGACCTCTACGGTAACGATGTTAATACCGTAGCGCCGGTTATTTCTGCAGGATCTCGGCCTGCGGGACTCGGAGCCAATAACACCAAGGAGAATAAGTAATGTCAGAGACAAAGATTGCTCAGTCAATTATTGATGATGTAAGCGTTGTGCTTGCCAATACTGTGTTTCATTCGGATTTGCAGGGTGAGACGTATGACGCTTTGCGTTCTAAGGCGGCAGAGCTTTTAGGAAAGTTGGATGTGACTGCTTCGGAGCTGGATCAGATTGAGCAGATGGCGGAGCGGGTTAAGGTTGATACGAAGGCGTTTAAGGAGGGTATGGGTGATACGCCGAAGCATTCTGCTTTGAAGGTTTTGCAGGGGTTGGAGTCGGTGGCGGAGACGCCGAAGCGGAATTCTCCGGAGAGTTTGTATACGGCTAAGGATGTGAAGTTCTCCGACGGTGATCTGGATCACTACACGTTGTTTGCGGGAACAACAACCAAAACCGCTAATGCCATCCATGATCCCGCAAAAAAGCCCCCAGAAGACCTCTACAAACAACGCTCCAAGCGATTCTGTGAAGTAGCAGGTGACATTCTCGACGGACTAAACGGCAAAGGCAAAGGCGAATGGAAAATGATCGACGCCGACGCCTACGACCGCGGCGACAAAGCAAGCGGCCCAATCACAAAATCCTTCCTAAGCTCCGACAAATTCACCGGAAAAATCGGCGCACACGACTTCGACAAAGTCAAAGACCGCCTAGACGGATCTGACTTCGGGTCCAGCGGCAAATCGTACGAAGACATCCGCAAAGACCATCTTGTTAACCCCGAAGAGGCAAAAAAGTCTGACGATACAAAGACTGAAACCTCGTCCACAGCAGCCAAAACTCCTTCCGGTGGCGGCGGTGGCAGTGCCCCTGCTGGTGGCGGAGGCGGCGGTGGACGCACCACCATTAACACCGGAGGCGGTGGCGGTGGTGGATTCTCCCCCATGCCGCGCACAGGCTCCTTCGGCTCTTTCGGTAAAAGCGGCGGTGGCGGTGGACGCACGTCACTTTTGGGCAAGAAAGATAAAGACGGCGAAGACGGAGAGATCGACATTGACAAGATGATCTCCGACATGGTGGAAGAAAACTCCAAGAACGAAGACGGTGAAGTTTCCGGCGTGGAGGACGCTTTGTCTGATTTGCCGGAGCACGCCTACACTGTGGTCAAAGATAGCAACGGTGACCCTATGGGCTACCGTGTGTCTAAGGACTTGGGCAGTGGTGTATACTTGTTTGATAATGAGACTGGTAAATCAACTCTTCTGCAAGGTACAGACCAAGAGGGTATTTACTACGATAAGTCCTCAGAAAAGTACTATGAGATGAATTTCCCCGATGATGACGAGGGAGAGTCTTCTGACATGACACTGGATGAGACTGAGTCTGACGCTAATGTTGTTGACGCGTCGGAGGATAATGTGTACGAGTCTGATGTGGACGCGGATACGGTGCGTGAGAATGTGGAGTCGCTGGCTTCAGGTGGGTCAGACGATGACGCCGATGAGGGCTCTGGCGGCGAAGAAGTATCTGGTGAAGCTTCTGCTGCCTCGGCTACAGACGTAGAAGGTTCCGAAGAAGCTGAGGTAACTGGTAGTGCTACGCCAGCCTCGGGTGATGGTGTAGACATTGAGCAGGAAGAGGGTTCTTTAGACCTACACAGCGCTAGTGAGGGCCTAGAGGGTATTAGTGTGGATCAGGGTGTGGATGAGGCGACGAGGTTCTCGAATCCTAATGATCCGTTTGCTTAATGCCTTGAAAATTTAGGGTACTGGCCGTAGGGAACATTGTTTCTTTGCGGCCAGTTTTTAATGCTGAGGCGCAAGTCCTAGGAGGTTAAAGTGCTCGCATAGTTTCTGTGCTAGGAACTGGGACTCAAACTCCATGGTTGGGTGATGTTTTTTAAGGTCTTTGATCAGACGGTCAGTGCCTTCTTGGGCTGCGGCTCCTGGTGTGTCTAGGGTGGGGTCAAGGAATACTTCTTGAACCCGTACGCGCAGCGGATCAGCCTCATTATGCAGTGTTTCCAGGGTAACGTCGATACAATCAGGATCTGGGATAGCATCTGGCATGTTAGTGACAGCAAGCTCAACCGAAGACTTGTTATCGACCTCGTTGAAGCGGGCTTCGGAGACGGCAGGGAAGTACCCAGACTCAACGAGCACGCGTGCTAAGTCGTGAAAAAATTGTACGGCGTGGGTGGAATTATCCATTGGTTTCCTTCATTTCGCTATTTTTAATGACTGTTTCAACAACGGTAGTCTCTGAATCATTGCACAACAACACATCCCGCACAAACTTGCCCAGCACCATTGCACAAAAATTCCGGTACACATCCTCTGGCGTATCCCCGGCGCGAACAGGAACGTCCGTGCGGGTGGAGAACTCATGCCGTAAAGTCTGCTCAACGGACATATCTAGCTCAACAGGAACCCATACACAGTTCTTGTCAGGGCGTTTCTCGTTGACCAGTTCTTCAATCCATAGCGGTGCTTTTTCGTCCATTATTTTCCTTAAAAATTAGTGCCTGGCCTGCTCATTCTGGCTTCATGGTACACTGTGAGGCATGAGTACAGCAACTTTGAAATCCAAACACCGCGGACTCAACGAAGACGCATCTGGAGTAAGCGGAAACATCGCCTGGGTCGTCGACGGAGAGAGCCTTTCCGAACTTGATCCGAGTGTCGTAGCAGACTACGCACACAATATCTCTGACCGACTGCGTGAAACGGTAGAAAACAACCCCACAGTAGACCTCCCGCAGCTTGTACGTGACGCCACCCAGGTAGACGGGCACCCCGACTGCTATGCAACACTCGCCATTGCCCGCCGAGACAACCACTCCCTCGAATACGCCGTTGTAGGGCACGCCGCGGTCGTATTCCCCGTGCTTGATGACGTGAAGCTAATCCAAGACACACGAGGCGATGGCGTAGATACCGGACGCCAGAATCAGCCAGGAGGATACTGGGTGATCGCACCGGGTAATGAGGACATTGCAGATAATGCACTGTACGGTCAGGAAACAGCGGACGGCCCGGTTGTTGTGGCGTCAGATGGTGCAGCTAATGCGTTGAACGTGTTTGATTTGCACTATACTGCGGGCGAGATGGGCAACGTGGATCACGCTGTTGAGTCTGCGTGGAATGCTATTGACGGTACAGACGACGTCACAGTTGCTGTTGTTTAATCGCTAGTTTTTGATTCGATCATAAAGCAGTCGGGCAAGCTCAGCAGGTGTTTTCGCTGGTTTGCCCGTCAGTGGAATATACACGGCAAAGCTACAGGACCTGCCCATAACGAGTAGATGGTAGACCTTGGGACTGACCTCATGCTATCGTTTCCACGCGGCAATTCGCATGGAACACGTACATGTATGAAACGGGCAGCTGAGGCTAGTATCGAGATTGTCACCGCGATGGAGACATAGAAAACCCCGCCTATTACAGGCAGGGTTTCTTTTTGTCACTTAGAGAATTTCCCAACGAAAATCAAGTCCGTTACCAGGAAGGTAATTGGCAGCGTTGAGCGTATGATCCAGAACGGTCTGCAGGAAATCAGCAAGCATGTGAAGCTCCTAAAAGTAGACGATGAAACGCTATCAAGTATAGCAAAATCCATGTTATGTTGAAGTTAAAGACTGTTGTGGCACCCGTCACAACGGTGACGCATCAACAAGAAAGGTTCTAATCCATGGCTGTATCCACTAAGACGAAAAAGGCTTGTGCTACCGGCCTTGCTGGCATTGCACTTGCCGCTGGCGCTAATATCGCTGGCGTTGCAACCGCGAGTGCTGCACCAGCAACCTCTGTAGCTATACACACTTTCCCCTCTACGGCTGCACCAACAATCACAACTGTCAAGAACCCTACTTGCGACAACGTTATTAGTCGAGAGGGCCACCGGGCCAATGGTCACAATTGGGTCGGGGTACGTATTATCGACGGCATTAGCGGCTGGGCTATCAATGAAGGCGACACCGCTTGGTGCATCTAAGTACTTTGTATAAGAAATCGCCCCGTGTAGTCATCACACTGCACGGGGTGTATTTTTCTGTGAGGTGGCACGCAAACAGACACGTAGTCGAATTAAACCAAGGAGGAGAAGCTGACCCAAAGGAATATTTCAAGAAAATCCAGCTTCAACACTGACTATGCAGAACAACAGCATGTATGACAAGCACTAAAATTAGCAGCCCTGCACGTGCTCAAAAATTCGCTGTGCAACTTCAGATGGCTCCACTTCAGTGTTGCCTTCCAAGGACGATAGAGCCTCGCTGTCGTATTCTTCTACCAACTCGTCGTCATCGTAGTACCACTTGTTGAAAAGCAAACCAGATACAACAAACTGACCACTTTCCTGAGAACATTCCACCTCAATGCTGTAGTACGGCCCGTCTTCCTCATCGTCTTCTGGCTCCGAGAGATAGATTTTCGACCACGCTGCGTGCTCAAGGGATTTGATGCTGTCTATTTCTGCAATGAATCCACGACTAATGAGCTCTTTGTATAGTCTCTCGGTGTATTCTGACGCTTTAATCAATAGGTCGGGTTCCATTATTTTTCCTTAGTTCTTAGGGGGCAATGCCTTAGTCTAGTCCAACATGCCGCGCCGGGTTATTTCTTAGGGGAGATGCCAAGGGTGTGGAAGGCTTCTTCGAAGATGTCCGCGGCCTTTTCAGGGGTTGTTGGGAGAAGGAGCTTGTTTCCTGCATCGAGGCTTGCGTCGCGCTCAGAGGAGGTTTGTTCACCGCGAGGGTTTTCGAAGTGTACCCAGTTAAAGTTGACGACGCTTCCTAGTAGGTGGGTGGCTAGGAAGGAATATGCGATGTATTCTTCGGTTTCTGCGTCGATTGCAGAGTTGAAAAAGATTTTGCTGTTGTCCTCTAGGACTTCGCAGCCTAGGGACATGATGAGGTAGCCGCGTTGGGTGAGGGTGTCGTCGACGGCGTTAACGAAGTTGTCGATGGTGGGCACGGGTTTTCTCCTTGAGGGTTGTGTTGGTGTTGGTTGTACCTTAAATACTACCAGGGTAGTAGTATTCGGCCAAATCCTAGACTCTGCAAGCCCCGAGACTGAGCTTCCCTCCCTCCGTAGGAAACGAAGGTTCGACCTCTAACGTTGGACGCTCGGGGCTACCGACATGCTTACCACGACTGGTTTTCCGCGCACTCAATGCCACTAATCACCAAAGACTTAAGCTCCTCAGCAGTGGCAGACCCGCCAAACTCCGACTGCAGCTCATTTTCCACATGCTTAGAAACAGCATCCGTCTGCTCCTCAAAACGATACTCAATACCGTCTAGATCGAAACTATACAGGTAGAACTCCGCCTCAATAGCTTCCAGCTCACCAGTATAAGTTTCAGATAGAGATACGCTGAACCCAGCCTTCCTACCAGAGGGAAGGTTCTCGGGCTTATCGTCGACAACAAAAGCCAAGTACCAGTAGTCTCCTACCTGAACAAACTGCGAAAGCTGGATCAGGTACCCCCACTGGGCAAGGCTCTTGGTGAGTTCCACAAGATAGTTTGCGGGTGCGTTGATGTTGATGTCTGCCATTTTCTTCTCCTTTAGTAAGACTGTTGATTAGATGTATTGCTGAGAAAAGTTGAGTTGTCCGGGAGCAAATCCCATGTCGCGGACCGCAGCAGCAATGATTTTACTCACCGGGCCAGGAGTGGTTTCGCTGCAACCATCCGTTAACATGTGGAAACGTGTTTCGATCTGGTCCGACACCTTTTCTTCCGTAGCGTTGCTGAGCTCTTTGAGGTACTTGTCTGGGCGCATGTCCCCAAGCTCTATTCCATACACGATGGAAAGCTTAGGGTTGTCCACAAAGGCGAAGTAGCCGCTATCAGTCCAGTGCTCTAAGGTGAAAGAGGTCTGTACGTACCTTCCTTCAGTAGCGTGGAGTCGGGGCCGCATGCTAAAGGAAAGTTGCCATGCTTCGTCTGCGGAGTCTACAGGGGCTAGTTTTTCGAGTGTGGTATCGAACCCTGCGGAATTAAGGTTAGCAGCGAGCTTTTCGTAAAACTGCGCAGGCTTTGTTGCATCCAACATGGCTATTAGTGGTTCTTTCCCTTCTCGGAGGAGATTCCCGCGTATCCTGCGACGTCGCATAGAAGGTCTGCGAGCAAATACGGCAAGGTCATTCCGTCAGAATCTTTGAGTATGAGGGACAAGGAGTTAAGAGCAGAGTTGATATACTTGCTTCGTTCCTTGAGTTCTTTCTCTTCGCCGTCGCGTAGCGGTTGAGGGTCTTCGCGGGGTACGACGTTAAAAACCAGACCATCAATGAGTGCGACGCATCCGTGATTTCCGGAGAACTGGGCAGTGTAGACGACGTGTGCTTCTTTGTTTTGGAAACTGTTTTTGTTGGGGTAGAAGCTAAATTCTGTGGTCCAGGAGTTGTCGTCTTGGGATTCTAGGTTTTCTAGTTGGACGGTGTAGTTCCTTTTGGCTAGTCTGTTGGAGAGTAGTTGGTAGTATTGGGCGGCTTCGGTAGCGTTGCTCATAGAGGCTCCTTGTGTTGGTTTGTGTTTCTACAGCCTATGCTACCACCATGTAACTATGGACGCAACTTCACCCTAAACCTGCACCTCAACACCCCATCAAAAACCACTTCACCAAATGTGCCAAGGGTGTCCCCGCTAATTGAGACAACAGTGTTGTAGCCCCAGCCACGTCACAAGTGTGAGAGGTGCAGTCGCATGCACTACGGCAGAGGCGATACTGAAGGTTACATACCTAAGTCTGGGGCGTACAAAAATAATTATACACGACACATATGCTTAATGTGACCTCCCTGAATAAACTAAGGGAAACAACCGCCACCCACTCTCACACCACACTAGGCCCCCGCGACCTGCACCTCAACACCCAAATTACGCAACAAATCCTTAGACAACGTCTGCGCAGAACGATACTCAATACCGCCCACCATCTCACCAGACAACACACCTACAGCAACAATCTCACCCGTCCGCGTCTGCGCAAACACCGGCGAACCAGAATCACCCTCAAACGACGGAGCCTTAAAATACGCATGCTCCGCACCATACGACGCCGGACCATCCGTAGAATTACCACACGTCGTACCCGTCGCATACCCAACCTTGCACAAATCCGGGCGAACACGACCATACTCAGCCACGTCCATCACCTCAGAAGGATCCTTTGCAAAACCCTGAACCTGCGGGCTAAGCGGAACACCATCATCAACACTGACGAACATCAAGTCAGTATCCTGACCTTGCTCATCAGATTCGGAATACACGTTCCACTCCACAGTGCCGATAGGAACAACATCCCCCGGCGTGGGCTCACTATAGACAGTTTCACCCTTCTTGCCACAGTGGCCCGCGGTAATAAAACCCTTCTTGTGAGTCTTCGTGTCCGTAGCGACCCACCCCACACTGCAGGAAGTATCCCCATTATCCAGCAGGATACGAGATCCCGGCGCGATGAGGTCAGTGTAGGTGAGTTTTTGGGCTTGGGAGTAGGTGTTTGCGGGGAGATTATCCCCGAGCTGTACTGCGTGTGCGGTGGCGGGGGCTGCGGCAATGAGGGCGGCGGTGAGGGTGGCTAGTAGTTTGCGCATGGTTTTTGTGTGCCTTTCTTCAAGGTTAGGAGTAGATTGCTGCCCCGAATAGGGATTGTTGGTGAAGTTGGTCGCAAATATCGTCGTCGAATTCGATCAGGTCCCAGTTTTCGTTTAGCCAGTTCTCGGCAAAGTCTTCGAAGAGTGCGTACCCTTCGCCAAGACGATCATTAGACCAGTCGGTTGCCGCTTTGATGAACTCATCGCGGGTGATTGTGACGGAGGTGCCGCCTTCTTCGTAGTTGACGAGGCTGATTTTGTGAATTAGGCCCTCATCATCGTATTCGGTGGAGGCGAGTGTTGCCCAGTTCCCGATTCCGGTGCCGAGCATTTCTGATACGAGTTCGTGTTGTGCGTTTTTCATTATGCGTACCGCTGTTCGTTGAAGAGTGCGACCTGGAGGATTTCGTCTGAGATTCGTACGTCCCAGTCGAGGTCTTCCCAGTCTCGGCGTACCCAGCTTCGGGCGAAGCGCTGGTAGAAATCGTAGTCGTCGTTGAAGTGTTCTTTGGCCCAGGTTTCTGCGGCAGCGTAGTACTCGTCAAGGGTGATGCGGTAGTGGGCGTCGTTGTCTTCTCGGTCTTCGAGTTCCAGGACGATAGCGTGGCCGTCGGAGCCGTCTTCGTATTTGGTGATGTCTGCCCAGTAGTCGATTCCTGCGCCGAGCATGTCGGAGAGTATTTCTTTAAGAATTGGGTTGTTATCCATAGTGTGTATCCTAGCAGTTGTTGGGGTTAATGTCAGCGGGTAGTTCTGGGTGCGGGGTGAGGTCTTTGGTGTAAACGTTGACGGTTTCGGGTTTTCCTATGTGGTAGGTGGTGACAGTTGTGTTGTCGGGGTGGTCGGGTTCTTGGTCGGTGTGGAGGATTACGTAGTCGTAGTGAGGGTGGTGTGCCCAGTGGCCGTCGAGTTCGTGTTGCTGTTGTGGGCTGTAGTAGTCGAGTGTTTTCATGGTGTTAGATTAGGTCCTCGGGGTGGTGGGTGCGTACAAAGTCTTCCCAGTTCTGGCCGTGGGCGAGTTCCCAGGTACGGCGGCGGTAGTGTTCTTGGTCGATGGAGATGACGAGGGCGCTGATGAAGATGCCTACGAGGCAGAGTACGATTCCGATTCCCATGGTGTGTGTCCTTTGGTTGTTGTGTTTTTGTTCTGACACTCATACTAACAGGGTGGTAGCAAAGTGTCAAATTTTACCCACGCCAATGGGGATACCAACACCGCAGAGGCCATCATTAACGTAGAAGTCCCGGCGCGCCCAGTGTTGGCTGCTACAGGTGCTAATGTTCTCTTTGCTGGTATTGCAGGTATTGTGCTTGCTGTTATTGCTGGCGCTGTTGTTGTGGCTCGTCGTCGCAGCTAAAGGTTAGCGCAATAGTTTAAGCCCCGTGGTCCAATCTCAGGAACCGCGGGGCTTGTTTTTAATGGGCAGACTTCCAGCGTGCTACTACTGATTGCCTGCGCCCTAGTTCTTGGGCGACACGGTACTGGGTCACGCCGTAGCTTAGTACTTCGTCGAGTAGTTCGCCGCGGTCTTTGCGCAGGTCGTCGAGTTCTTTTTCCATGGTGGAGATTTTGTTGTCAAGGTCCTTTAGAGGGCCTAGAAGGTCTTCTTTTGCCACAGTGATTTCCTTTTTTAGTCCTTCAAAATGTTCGTATTTAACGCAGCGTTTCAGGTTACTTAATGTGCGAATAGTGGTTGCAAAATCTTCGGTTTCTTCGTAGTCAATCGCGCCGGGGAAGCTGTCGCGTAGCTCTTCGTAGCGTTGTGCGCATTCGGCGTAGTCCTTGTAGGAGTCGAATTGGTCCTTTTCTAGCGCGGTGTGCAGGTCGAGGATTTTTTCTGCAGCGTCGATTATTTGGCTAAGTAGTGGGGCGTTTGACATAAGTGTGGGGCGGTCCTTGGTAGAGGGGAATTAGTTTTTCTTACCCCTACCATACTACCGCCCCGGTATTAGGTCAAATGGTTCCTACTCATCGTGATTCCACGACTCAGGCCCCAAAAACTCCACATCACGACCTTCCACATCACTATCCGTCGCATACTCCTCACCAAACACAGCACCCACCCAATCCTCACGCTCAGCCAAAATCACCGACGCCGGATGCTTCGGAACAATCAAATCCACCGCACCACCACGACGCTTCGCCACATCGTGCAGCACCTTCAACGACTTCTCAGAAAGACGAATACGCTTACCCGCCTCAAGCTCAACACCGTCAACATCGACCTTAGAGCGTGCAGACTCACCAGAAATCATGTCAAACACACCTTGTACCGGCCAGTTGGAACCGTCCGGCATATAAAAACGCACAGCGCGATCATCCGCACCAACCAAAGACACAGTAGACGAGCCAGACTCGCCCACCACAATCTTTACCTCAGCTTCACTATCTTCCTTAACCCACGACTTCAACATTGCCTGCAACTCATTGCGAGAAGACGGGGTGAGCACATACTGGCCGTCCAGCTCACCGGAGGCCACAATATACTCAGAGCCCGCGGCAACGCCCGTGGACGATACGCCACACAGGAATGTGGATTCTCCTACAGAAGAGCCCAGGGAGCCGCGCTGCGTGTAGAACAAGATGGCTGGGTAGCTTTCATCGCCAGCATTTGGCTTGGCAACAGTTACTGCAAGCACATCAATGAGCTTGTATAGGTCAGCAACGTTAACAGTAATCATAGAAGACATAACAAAATACCTTTCCTAATCTTCCTTTTTAAGAAACAATACGATTATTCGACACCAGCGACGGCACATAACTAACCGCCACCGCAACACCCACAACAACCACCACATACACCACCGCATATACACTAAACGACGACAACACCACACCCGCAACACACGCCAACAACCCCACCCACACCATCGCCACAAACACACCACGAGCAACCGACGTCACCCGATCAAGCACCACAAACAACCCCACAGACACCATCACAACAACAACACACAACAGGCCCGATACTGCCGCAAACTGCCACCCCGCAGCGTCATAATCATCCACAAAAAACTTCAACGCCACCCGATCAACCACCCACGACAACACACCCACACCGAAACCACCAATAAGCGCCAACAACAAAGCCTCCACACCTACCTGGCGCATATCATGAGAACCGGCCTTACCCTTAAACGGATTATCCTCCACCGCAGGACGCGCCCGGTCAGCAGACCTTGCGTCGTCAAAAACACCACGATCATTGACCACGCGTGGCTGACGACGTGACTGGTCATACCGCGGTTGAGAACCCCGGCGCGCGCCCGATGGATTCTGATACAACTCCGAGCGTGCGGCCTGCTTCCTTTCCTGCCGAGTGAGCATGCGTGAGGAGCCCGATACCTGCTCAAAACTTTCCCGCGGGGCAGACCTGCGTGACCTATTGTGACTGTGGTTTCCCATACTAGACCTACTTACTTATCAATGTCGTCGAGGTTGATGCCAGTCTCGGTAGAGAGGTCATCAAAAACGCTACCGAAAGATAGTGTAGGCCAGCCTTGTCCGGTGGAATCGAATTCAGAGGAGTTCTCATCAGATGAGAAAGACTCAACTGCAGTATCTGACGAGTTAGACTCCGGGGCAGGAGAGTACTCAGAAGATTCACTCCAAGTGTGCGAAGAGGTAGAAAACTCCTGCTCACTATCCGGGTGGATCACATCACAACACTTCATAAACCACCCCAATGACTCCGGTACCTGCGTCGGATCTGCATCAAATTCCCGCACCGCACGACGCAGACATTCGCGCCCAGCCATATGATAAAATTCAGCAGGAAAATCGTTCTTCTCGGGCATGAACAAAACCTTTCTCTCAAATCAAATACAGAAAAAGCGTACCATAGAACCCGACACACAGCACAACACAAAAACCAAGAAAGGCCCCCTACCATGGCGAAAACAAACACCACACCACTCTGGGCACGCGCATGGTTTATCATTCTCACCTCCCTCATTACCCTCGTCATCGCCACCGCAGCAATCATCTACATATTCCCCAAACAAACACTCGGCACCGCCGCCAAATTCCTAGCCGCAGGACCCGCCCACAACACCCAACAAATCCTCGACGGCAAAACCCCCACCACCTCCATCATCCGCGACAAAAACGGCGACCCCATCACCTTCTTCTACTCCCAACGCCGCCAACCCGTCACCACCGACAAAATCTCCCAACCCGCCAAAAACGCCATCATCGCCATCGAAGACAAACGCTACTACGAACACCAAGGCGTCGACTGGCACGGAGTCATGCGCGCCGCCATCACCAACGCCACCACCGACAACGTCCAAGGCGCATCCACACTCACCCAGCAATACATCAAAAACTACACCTGGCTAATCACTGCCGAAGACGAAGACGAACAAACCGACGCAATCGAACAATCCTACACCCGAAAAATCGCCGAAATCACCACCGCCGAAGACATCACCAAACAACTCACCAAAGACGAAATTCTCACCCGTTACCTCAACCTTGTCAGCTACGGCCACAACTCCTTCGGAATCCAAGACGCCGCTCGCACCTACTTCGGAACCACCGCAGCCGACCTCACCACCACCCAATCCGCTATGCTCGCCGGAATGGTTCAAGCACCCTCACAACTCGACCCCTACACCAACCCTGACGACGTAAAACAACGACGCAACATCGTCCTCGACGCCATGGCAGACCAGGGCTTCATCGGCCAAGGCGAAGCAGAAACCTACAAAAAAGAACCCCTCGGCGTCCTCGACACCCCCAACACACTACCTAGCGGCTGCGCCTCCTCCGGTAACCGCGGATTCTTCTGCGACCAAGTGCTCCGTGAACTTGAAAAGAATAATATCACCGAAGACATGCTCAAAAACGGCGGCTACGACATCACCACCACACTTGATCCGCAGGCGCAAGACTCCGCCACCAACGCCGCCAAAAAATATGTACCAGACCCATCACAACCCATTGCTGAGTCCGTTGCACTTATCCAACCTGGAGACAAGAACCGCAAAATCGTAGCCCTCGCTAATTCCCGCGACTACGGATACGAACCAGGACAAACATCTCTACCACTCGTAACAAGCAACGTAGGCCACGGTGCAGGATCAGTATTCAAGGTATTCGCCGCCGCGGTAGCACTAGAAAAGGGCTGGGACATCAATCAAACAGTCAACGTCCCACCCACCTACCAGGCCTCCGGGCTCGGTGACGGTGGACAACCCGGATGCCCTGCCGGAAAGTACTGTGTCAGCAACGCCGGTGCCTACGCGTCTACCATGAGCTTTACTGATGCCCTAGCCTACTCACCCAACACGCCATTTATCCGCATGGCAGAAGAAGTAGGAAACCCCAACATTGTCGACAAAGCCGTCGCCATGGGGCTTAAATCCTACGACGAGGGAGACGACGGGGATACTATTGCCGACCGCATGCGCGCCAGTGGCTCATTCGTACTCGGCCCCACCGCGGTCAACACGCTGGAGCTCGCCAATGTCGGTGCCACCATCGCTTCTGACGGAGTGTGGTGTGAGCCGTCCACTATCGAATCCGCCACCCTTGACGGAGACCCCGTAGACCTATCAGCACCGTCCTGTAACAGGGCACTACAGCCAGACGTGGCAAAGAAACTACAAACTGCCCTCTCTGAGGACGTACACAAGGGAACCGCGTCTAAGTCTGCGCAAGAACTAGGGTGGAAGGATTCACCTATGGCGGCAAAAACAGGAACAACGGACAATAACCAGTCCGCATCGTTCCTAGGTTTTACCAACGGACTGGCAGGAGCGACCTATATCTTCAACGACGCTGGAAACGCCACCCCACTATGCACCAGCCCCTTGCGCCAGTGTGGAGAAGGTGACCTTTTTGGTGGCCTGGAACCCGCAAAGACATGGTTTGACACAACCGCCCCAATTATTGACAGGTATGGTGGCCGAAACCTAGACAAAACCCCACCCCCGCCCGCCAAGCCTCGCAAAGCTGACACAACACGAACCTCCAACAACGTGCCCGAAGGCCATGATTTATCTGAAATTACTGTAGGTAAGTCAGAAGGCATGGCAACTGCAAATCTTCGAGCTGCAGGGTTTGTTGTAGAGGGAACTCGTCGGGTAGACAACAGGGATTACCCACGTGGCAGTGTTGTTGCAGTGCATGAAAACGCTGGTCGAGTGGTTCTTGATGTGACAACAACGGGGACGGAAACCAAGCGCGCACTAGGCTAGTTTTCTTCAGTTTTCAGACCCCAGTTTCGTAGAAGAAAATTGGGGTCTGTATTTATTTTTTCCCTCTTATGCCTGCTGTTAGACTTAAACACAGTAAAAGTATTTATGTGTAATGCGGCAGGAGAAAACAGATGACTAATCCGCTTGGTAATCTGCAAGCACCTAGTTCAACGATGTCTTCTGACATTGCGGAGGGTGTAAAAAACCATAATGAGTCGTCTTCCATGGGCTCAGGCGATGCTAAGAGCAACTTGGAATCGTTGAAGGCACTGGATTCTGTTTCTAAGGGAGAATTCCCACCTAAAGTGGAAGTATCCGAGGCGGATGATTCTAACCAGTTTGGTGAAACCCGCAACGTTGTGGGGGCAGCATTAGGCGGTGGTGCGGCTGCAGGATCTTACGCCCTTAACAACAAGATTATTGACTACTCGAAGCGGAGTCTTACTGACGCACAAAAGAAAGAAATTGGCTCCTTCGCAGCCGAGGGTGTTCCAGGCGATAAGACCACTCGTTTTCAGAATTTTAAGACCGCAAACCTGGAAAAAGCCCAAGCTATCGAAAACTTCGGCAACGTCGTTGACCCAGAAGACGGCAGGGTTAAAAAGGGTAGCCGCAGGGTTGCTAAGTTTTTATCTGATCATGCTTCTGAAGCAGATAAAAAGATCCAGGCTAGTCATGACGCTACGCGTGCCATGAAACATGCGGACGATGCTGCTGAAGCAGGTAGCAAAGCGGCAAAGCATATGCCTAAATCCCGTACGCTTCGGATAGCTAAATCTTTAGGTTCTTGGTCTAAGCGCAGTGCAGGAAAACTTGCCACTGGTGCCGCTAAGCGCGTAGGTGCCAGGGCTGCTTTGGGCGCTGCGTTCCCTGTTGGTACTGTAGTTGCTGCCGCTACACTGGTTATGGACCCTATGGTTATTAATCTGGTTCGCGGTGGTATTGATCGTGCTTTCGGCCATAATCCACCCTCTGTCGACGCTGAACCTTTGCCACCGCTGACCCATATTCTTCCGGTATGGCACGCGGACAATAAAGAAGCAGAAGTAGCACAAATGAGTGCTGATGAGGCTTTCGAGCACGACAAAAGCAACCGCGCTATTCTTGTTGCCGATAAATTCCTCAGTGACATAATCGACAACCAGTTTGCCTTCGACAAGAATAAAGTCTGGCATCCTGAAACCCCAGAAATCACGGAAACCAGTCACTTCGACAACTACCACAACTCTTTCGACCCGATTATCCAAGCAGTAATCGACGCCGTGGACGCAACACTCAACCCACTACAAAAGTACTCCGAAGAAGAACCCACAATCAGCAAAATCCTCGGAGCCCGTGAAGATTTTGTCACGTCTATCTCATCCATGCCGGAACAATACCTGCTTGACATTGCAGAAAAATCCAAAAACAACACAGTTGCTTTCGAAAACACTTACAACACGTTCCGCAACTCCAACGTTCACTGCCGCGAGCTCGTACACACCGCCCACAACACCGGAGAAACCATGTGGGGAATGGTAGGTAACCCTCTGCGCATGCTTGCACCTCGTGTTCTACAAACCGAAGACCTCATGGTCATCGAAAGGGACTTCAAAGAACAAGAACAAAACCTCACCAAAGCTCACCAAGAGCTTAAAAACGCAGGCAAAAACTGGTCCTACACTGACAATGGAACCAGCCCCATCTTCCACCCGCAACACCTGCAAAACAAACTCATCCAAGCAAACGAAAAACTCAAAGACAAGGACAAAGAAAAACTCACCGACTCCCGCGACACCAACCGCACCACGCCTTCCGCAACAGGGCTCCCACACACGTCTGGTATGCCCCGAACCGCAGGCTTTGGATCTTCCCCCCGCAGCGGGGGCGGTTCTGGCATTTCACGCCCCTCCCTGCCCGACTTCAAAGACGACGTCAACGTCGACGACATCCTCGACGGCATCAACACAAAAACCACCCCAGCCAGCGAACTCAACACACCCAACAAACCAGAAGGCTTCGGAGCAGACCTACCTGACCCCACTGACACATTCAAAAAAGACACCAGCCTCAACCCCGACCTACCCGATGCAAAAACCGACTCCACCAGCCTCAAAGGCCCCGACCTACCCGACCCCAAACAAGAAGACTTCAAAGCCCCAGAATTCAAAGGCCCAGACATCGACAAAGACACCGCCGACCTGGACAAAGAATCCTCACTACCTGACCCCACACAAACCACCACATCCTCTACACCCCACACCCTATCCACCCCGTCGTCAGTTAACACTGACACCAAAAAACCAGACTTCACCCCGCCCAAACCCATCAACACTGACACCAAAAAACCAGACTTTTCAGCACCCGGCCCTGTCAACACTGGACCTGCTGCAACACCGTCTGCGCCAAAAACCCCAACCCCACCACGCGGCACACCAGGCGGAGGCGGCGGTGGCGGAAGCATGCCACACCCAGAAAAACCAAAAACCCAATCCATGCCCAACCCCGCACACCCCGCCAAAGACGCGCCGGGCAACCCATTTAACAAAAAGGACGACCCCGCACCCCCAGATCCCAATAAGGAGGCACAAGACAACAAGAACGCCCACCCAGGAGAAGCACCTGAGTTCGACAACGCTGACAACAACGGTGAACGCGAAAACACCACCATCAGCCGCGACGGCAAAGAGTTTGACCTAAAGAGCAGCAAGGCCGCAAAACTTGCTGAACTTATCAACCCCACCACCAACGAGGACCCGAAGAGTATCCGCGAAGCCCTCGGTGAGGCAGGATACAGCGTGCCTGACCCAGGCTCCAACGTTGGTGAACGTGTATCCCCTATGGATATTCAACCAGGCGATCTTGTCATCGGTAACGAGCTTGAAGGTATCTATGTTGGTGACGGCCAAGTACTTACCTCCGAAGGGCTGAAACCTTTGGCTGAAGTGGCAGACTTCGTCAACGAAGGCCAAGGCATTTTCCGCCCTGAAGACGCCGACGTGGATGCTGAATCCGGGCACACTGGTCAAGATGCCACCGCAACCGAGGATTTTGAAAAAGACCCCGAAAAAGAATCCAAAACCTCCGCCCACAACACCAAGCAAGGCTCCGCACCCACCGGCATCGGCGGCATGGGCGGTAACGGTCGACAGGCTACAGCAAGCGGTGGCCTAGGCTCCAAGGGTGGTAATAAGGCCAGCGTTACCCCCAAGGGCGACCCGTTTGATCCAGGTAACTCATCGTCTGCAAGTAGTGACCCCTTTGAACGTATTTCTGTGACCGGAACAGGCGGCATAGGCCGTAGTTTTGGTGCGAATGTTCCGACAGGAGATTAAAGTAAATGACATCCCCAATCTCATTTGACCAGTCGCTGGAAGACTTACTCCAGCAGTTCATTGGCAATGCCAACCGTGCAGGCGAAGAGCTGAATTTTACGCCTGCAGCTACAGACGTTTCTTTTGTGAACACGCAAAATGATCGTTTGGATACGACAGCTAAGTCGTTGTCTGAGGCGATTGAGTCTGCTCAGACTGTTATTGCTGGTTTGCGTGAGCAGCAGTCTAATACTGATCAGGCGTTGTCTGAGTTGTCTGGTGTTGAAGGTTCCCAGGGGCCTGCAGACAGCACTGCTACGCCGTATGACGCGCCCATTGATATTGACGCAGTAGACACCGACGCAGCAGACACCACCGATGCTGACGCTGCAACCGACACTGCAGCACCACTGGCCTCCCCCGACACACTCACCACCACCTCATCAACCGACACCAACTTCGCTCCAGCGCGCCCCACCACCGGCTACCACAGCACCAGCGACGCCAACCTCGCCCACATCGTTGCGCAGCGAAACCCCACCGCCCCAGTTAAAGCATACGAAACATACGCACTGCCAGAAGCACGCACCAACGCAGTCGTACCACCCACCGACACGCAACTATCCTCCGCAACATACGCCCCCACTGACCCGGTAGACGCCGCCGTTAACACCCCCGCTGGAGACACACAACTATCCCCAGCCGGGAATACACAACTCTCCTCCGCAGACGGTGCCACCACACTCTCCGCATCAGACGGCGAAGACAACACCAACAAATTCGTAGCCTACGCCGCCTCCGACGACAACAACTCCTCAGACTCCACCGAATACCAAGACGCCCCCGCCTCCACCGGCTACCAAGCCACAAAACAACAACTCAAAGAAATCACCAGCCTCGTAGACAACCTCTCCTACGGCCCCGAAATCTTCGAAGACATCTACATCGAAGACGGCTACTACGATGAAGGCTCCTACGACGACATGGGCGGATACGCCTACCCCGACCTCGACATGTCCGCACCCATGATGGAAGGCGATGGTATGGTCATGGTAGGAGAACCCACCGACCAAACCATGATCGACGTATCCCAAGTCGACTTCTCCCGACCACCAGACATGACACTCTCCGACGAAGAGCTCAACGCCTGTATGGACGAAGTGCTCTACCGCGCCGGGATCACTGACGAAGAAGCAGCAGGCAAATGGCGCACCGTATTGAAAATGATTGCCGAACATGAGTCAAATTTCAACCCAGCGGCAGGCAACGACTGGGACTCCAACGCTGTCGGCGCAACACAAGCAGACGGACTCCCCGCACAATCCTCACGTGGACTCATGCAAACAATCCCCTCCACCTTCGCCGCAAACCACATGGGAGGCACCTCCACCAACATCTACGACCCCGTCGCATCCATGGGTGCCTCAGTAAACTACCTCATGTCCCGATACGGGGCCGACCAATTCGGAAACGGCCTCGACGAATTCTACGCCGCCCGCTCCGGAACCTACCACGGATACTAAAGAAAGGACCCCCACACCATGCCACCATTCACCCCCTACACCGTCACCTCACCCCTAGAATTCGACGACAGTGTCGCCCAATACAACCTCCCCGCCAGCGACACCCAAGAACACCTCTACAGCGCCATCACACCCGCAGGCCCACTCGTCGTCGTCGAACACCTCCGCGGAGCCACAGCAGACAAACTCCGCGCCGAAATCCTCATGTCCGTCTACGCCGCCACCGAAAGATACGCTAAACTACCCGGCGAAACCAAACAATTCGACCAACAAGCATTCAAAGAAGCATTCGACTACGCCGCCACCCGCGCACACAACGAACAATAGGAGAAAACATGCCAATCCAACGCAACAACAACAAAGAAACCGACCTCATCATCGGCCACAACTTCCCCACCGACAACGAAGAAACCTTCGCCTCCGACGCCACCTACCACCGCCAATTCGCCACCAACATGCGCGACCTCGACTCCCAAATGGAACACGTCCAACAACAAGTCGCCGAACGCATGTCCGGACAAACAGCCACCGCATACCAAGACAAACTCGCCCAGCACCGCACCAAAGTACAAAACGCCGCCGACGAACACGACAACATCGCAGCCGGACTTGAAGCCACCGCAGCCAACATCGCCACCTCCAAGTCCAACATGAACCACATCGACGACCAGTTCCACACCAACATGGACGACCTACAAACCTGGGGCGTGGACAACCGCCAACCACAAGAAGAAATGAACAACAAGCGCACCGAACTTGTTGACCAAGCCCACTCACAAATCAAATCCACATCCACCGAACTCTCCAGCGTCCAAAACCAAGTAGCCGGAGACCTCGCACAAGGCAAAACCATCAACACCTCCAACGTGTCCTTGCCACTATCCGATGGTGCGAAATCCACAGACATCATCGCCAACAAGGGCGCAAGCTTTACCCCACTAGCCTCCTCACAAGCATCAACCGCCACCTCATCCACCACCCCTGGCGGAAACTACACCTCGATCGGAGCCAAGCCCGGCGCGCAACGTTTCAACAGCACCGGCCTGGCAACCAGTGTTTCGTCTGCTGGTTCCGCAACCCTGGATCGTACAACACCAGGTGCCGGTATGACAGGTGGCGCTATCCCCATGGGCTTGGCTGGTGCCGCAGGTGGTGGATCGCAGGCGAACAACAACACTGCCCAAGGTGGTGTCGTACCAGGAATGGCAGGTGCCGCGGGTACTGCCGCCACAGGCACCACCACTGGCGGCGCAGCATCCACAGCAGCCACCGGAACCAACCCGCACCGCGGCGGGGCAGGTGCTACTTCTACAGGTGCTCACTTCAGCCGCAACAATGTGCCAGAAGAATACAGTGCATGGACAGACGCCGAGATCAACATGATGCGCGTGGCCTTGACCATTTACAAAGACCTCATGGACTTCGGGTGGGAGACAGGCGTCGCCCTTGCCCGCGTGAAAGAAAACGACACCGTATCCCTCGTCTGGGCCACCGACCTCGGCGCAGCATTCATCCCCGACACAATCCACACCACCCTGGCACGACCCATCGACCTCAGCGCTGTGGACGGCTTCACCCGCGACATGATGTGCTTCCGCCCAGCATCTGAAACACTCGACATGTACCTCGCGTCTGTCAATGCGTCAGTAGCTGAAAAGGTTGTTGTCGGCTCCATTGGTGGCGCAGTATCCGGCTACCGCATTGTAGACAACGTTCGAGTTGCGCAGCTTCTGGAACAGGGCGCGCAGGCAGAAAACGGTAGTGTAGATTCTGCCTCCCTGCTGCCGACTATTGCAGGCCAAGGAGACGCTTCTGACGATGCTCAGCGCATTGTCTCCAAGCACCTGGACCACACTCTAGAGTCTGCGCTGACATTCGCCCGATTTGCCGCTACGGGTGCTACGCGCTCTAAGTATAAGGACATGCCGGACGGTACTGACCTGTCTGCTGGGTCGTATTGCTTGCAGGCTATTGCGCGACTGTTGGAAGATCGTGCGGAATCTGGTGTGGGTATTAATAATTTGGTGTGGCAGGCAGAGCTGTTTGAGCGTGTTGCTTAAATAGTAAGCAGTGCCAAAGGGTGCGCCTTCTCTCCTTGTAACGAGGACAGAGGGCGCACTTTTTCTTGGGGTATTCTAGGAACTTTGCCTGTTTAAACCCACGATAAGATAAAACCATCTCAGTGACAATAAGCGACGGAAACTTTTACCCACGCTCGGGCGGAATGAAACGAAAGGACGAACCATGAGCGACACACTTTACAAGAACGCAACTGATTTTGAAGTCCTCCCCACACCTCAAAGGGTGGGGGATTCCTGTCTCTAGCGAGATGCTAGGACATGTGGTTTACGGGTCATTGAACTACGCTGACTCGTGGTTAAACCACAAGAAACAGGCTTATAAGCTCTCACCGAGGGGTGCTCCCCACCCCAAAAGTTAGTGATTTCTTCTTTATGATCACGTAACGCTCTTTCAAGAATATTGATCGCAGCATTATGATCAGCGTTGTCACTAAAGCCACACTTTTTGCACAAGAATACCGCTTGGCTCTCACGGTTTTCTTGAGACACGTGACCACAAGATGAACAACGACGAGACGTGTTTCGAGGATCAACTTCGATAACCTGTCCACCAGAAAGACGAGCCTTGTACTGCAGAAACTCACCAAACTGCGCTAAGGCAGAGAGACGAAGTTTCCGATTAAGCGCTTTCTTAGCAGACTGACCATTAGGCAAAAACTCGCCAGGATTATGAGGGTCTACTTTGGCTTTCGCTTTTTTCGACATTCCTACCAAGTTGAGTTTCTCAATGGCAATAATGTCGTTTTCTTCTACCAGGCGACGAGACACCTTGTGCTGAACATCTTGAACGACACGAGGGATCTTCGCCTTGGTTTTAGCGATTTCTTTATCACGCCGCTGCGAGGATTTACTGTTTTTTCCAGCTTTCTTCGCAGCGTGGTAACTATCAAATCCTAGATCTTTAGCTGATCGTTCTTGGCTTCGCTGAAGACGGCGAACTTTATTGTCCAAAGAAGTGATCGTATCCCATGGAAGATCCTCAAAATTCCCCTGACTGTCAGCAGTCATATGGACAATACCGCGGTCAATGCCAGTCACAGAGCCTTGTCCGCGTTCTTGACGAGAGGTAACAGGGAGTGGTTCGTTGACGAAAACTAGTTTCTTCTTCGTCCAGTTGACCTGAACGGAGGTATAGGGACGAATTTCTTGGGAAAGACGAACGTGAATTCGGATGACAAAGCGTTGTCCTTTATCGCCGGGATTTTTCTTTCCTTTGGGATTCAGACCTGTAATGGAGACAATTCCAGTACGGCGACCTACTTTCTCAAAGCGAGCGTTTCGGCCACCATTAAACCAGCACACAAAAGTGTGATCATGTTTCTTGTACGACTTGAACTTCGGCATTTTGCCTGGATTTCGGCCAGACTCCCTGAGTGTTTTGCGTCGTTTTATGGAAGCAAACCACTCTTTAGCTTCGATCTGTTCAGGGCTTTGCAGAACAAGTGAAGGTACAGCTTTAAGGAAGCTGTTTTCTTCACGTGCCTGTTTATCCGTCATCTCAACGACGGTGTTTCCCAGCGGAACTAGTGCTTTGTCTTTGCCGTACTTTTTACGCTGCGATCTGTGATCGTTGAAGCGTTTACGCCAGGCAGAACACAACCATTCCATAACCTGGTTTGGGCTTTTGGAAAATATTGGCTGTGATGAGTCATTGTTGCGGTCACCAAGATACGGTGTAGCACCTTTGATGCTTACCTTGGTGATTTTAACAACTTGACTCATGGGAATTACTTTACCATAAGTTTTTGGTTAGTGGCAAGTCATTTGTGAAATAGATTTAGAGTGCCAATTCCTCCCCACGCCTAAAGGCGGGGGCACCCTTGGCACGTTTGGTGGGCTTCTTCGCTAACTGCTCTAAAACTCCAGGTCAGTATCCACGCCAGTATCCTAAATCATTTCCAACTCACGATCCGAACGACCCGTCAACTCCTTCACCACAGAAACCTCCACACCACAATCCAAAGCCTCCGCCACAACATCATCACCAGAAAACTTATCCAACGACGCAATCACCTCACGACGAAAATCCTCACCTCTCTCCAACCACGCACTAAAACCCTCACGAAACGCTTCGTTGTCTACTTCACCAGGCACACGCCCCGACTCCACCACATACGACATCACCGCAGTAGAAAACACACCAAACTCAGACGCAAAAGAGTCAACAGAACTCACAACAATACACCTCTCTCTTAAAGACCCTTGTGCGCCAAAATCTCCGACGCACGATCAATCTCACGATTCGTCAAACCCTTACGATTATCCTTCCACACACCCTCCATAACACTATCCGACATACCCGAACGCATACCCCACTCCAAAGTATCCACAACACCCGCCACAGACACCTCTACACGCACACCAGAAGGATTATTATAATCCATCACAAAAACCTCCAAATCACCCTCCGGCACCTCCACCGGCCACCACTGCGACCAACCACTATCATCCTCATCATCAGTAATCAAAGAACACACACTATCCTCCTGAGACCCCACAAACACCGTACGGCCTCCCACACGAGCCACATAGCACGTTTCAACATCGCCCAACAAAGCAGGGTGAGCATTCCGCCACTGCTGCCACACAGCATCCGCATCCTGCACAGTTTCCACAGTGATTTCCTGACGGTCAGACATAGGTAGAGTCCTTTCTTGAAAACAAAAAATTAAAGCGCACAGGCTTTGTGCGCTCAACAACAGAAAACTAAGTATACCACCACACGTCCAGAGCCCGGAAACCGACCCCTCTTTTTAGTAAGACTCGCCCTTGGGACGACGCTTACTAATACGCTCCAACCACCGCAAATAAATCAAATTATCAAACAACTGCTCATACGACAACGTCAACAACTTCCGCATATTACGCACACTAACCCCCGAATCCCACGCATACTTCGCCCTGCCCCCAGACATAGGGGACGTCGCTACTATACGATGAATATCCTTTTGCACATGCGCTGGGTGGTAGCGGACTTCAAACGAATGGTACGTGTTTGCTTTGATAAGGCGGACTTGTGGTTCTAGTTTCGCCCAGTACACCTCGAATTGTCGGATGCTGTCGATCGTGGCGAATCGGTGCCATTCGGAGGCGGTTTTGCGGTCGTATTCTATCCACTCAACAATGCCCTGGATGAAGATGGGGGTATGGTGTGCCACAGTTCGCTTTCTGGGTAGGTGGTGGGGATCGTCCCTATAGTGTACTCGCAGAATGCAGTCTAGGCATGAAAAAACGCCCCGTCTGACAGAAAATATGATCGACTTCCTCCTCGCCCTCACGGACGGGGATTGCGCAATCCAAGTTCTCGATCAAGAGACAAATCTTTAAGGTCTAGCGCATCAATTCTCCCTCACAGCTAAAGCTGGAGGCTTCCGTAATACGTCGGGGTGAGACCTGTTGCGTCTACGAGGTCTCTGATTGTCGTGCCAGTGCTGTGATGTTCCCCGACCTGCTTGATTAGGGCCACTTCGTCCTCGGGCTTTAGTCGTTGATGAGATTTAACATGGGGGCATCGATTTTAGGTTCAATCGCACCACCAGCGTATCCCTTGTGGACTTTACCCCTTGGTACGACATCTTCGCCGGACTCGTTTCCCCACGAGGTCCAGCCTTGACGCGGATACCTAGCAAACATCTCCAAGTAGGGTCCAGGGCTGCAACGTTCGATGAAGGGGTACTGTTCGTCGGGTTTGCGGGAGTGTTCGCGCTTGCGGGTTTCTATCATGTTGACTTGGCTCCGCGCGGGAGGAAGAGTCCGCATTGATCCCTTGACTCCGAACAGGATGATCTCGGTGACGTTGCGGAAGTAGAAGCCCACTCCGCGGCCGTCCGGTCCGCCGTCCTTGCGTCGTTTCGCCCAGATCACGTTTGAAACGTACCGGAACCCCCACGCCTGCATGACTTCAAGACCTTCGGGCAGTAATGCGTTTGGTACCCAGAGGTAGAGGTGTGCGTTTTCGGCGGTTGCACCATCGACCGGAAGGGCTTTGATGTCGTCGAGGGTCATAGTTGCGTATCGGCTCAGTCGACCGTGCTCTGGGGCAACCTTGCCTGTACGATTCTGGAAGCGCCATGGTGGGTCTGCGAGCACTGTTTGGAATCCGCCGTCGATGGTCGGGAGTGGCGTCTGTTCTAGGGTAAGGTTAGTTTGGTCTGGCATTTTACACCCTTGTTTGTGATCGTTTTGTTGTGACGATGAAGGTCTATTCTATTGTGAACCTGTCTCTTATACACATCTGACGCTGCCGACGAAGAGGATAGTGTAGA